>Ga0131853_10003878_pt1 | contig 26860 bp, 19 predicted proteins | sample TergutLab28metaG_FD_92764 | JGI IMG/M metagenome (GOLD analysis project Ga0131853, IMG submission 92764) | Labiotermes labralis P1 segment gut microbial communities from Petit-Saut dam, French Guiana - Lab288 P1 (version 2) (version 2) | ecosystem: Host-associated > Arthropoda: Insects >... | reverse complement strand
GTGTATCCACTTACCCTGCGCATATAGCCATAGAAAATCAAAACATCACAAAGAAACTTATTATCACCGCTATCTTTGGCTTCCTTATGCATCTTGTCTAACAATTCCGCAGCATCGTCTAAGTCCTTTAGCCCAATATAACTCCTGACAAGGTCATATTTTATATAGCGCTCCCAAACACTGCCCGGCTCATTTGCACATAGTTTCAACGCTTCCTCCAAAAACATAATCGAGCGGCGTATGTAGCCAACATTATAATTGCGTACGCCCATACCATAGTAATCAACGGCATCTTGCTTAACATTAGACATTAATTTAAATGCTTTAGTCATAAAAACCAGCGCGTCTTGGTGCTGATGATGAAGAGCGCATACCATACTTTTATTCCGATAATAGTAGCCTAAAAACTCGGGTGGCAGGTCGCCCAAATATTTATTGGCAACTGTATCTAAAATTGTTTCGGCAGTAGGGATATCTCTAAGACTCAATACCAATTTACAGTCAATCAAGTTAAAAAATGTATTAAGCTCTTCGTCAAAAGGCGCGAAAGTAATTGCAGACAGCTTTTTCCGCATCTCTTTTGCTTCTTCAAATTTGTTGGCAGTAATCACATCGCTCCATTTAGCTAAGTCAGCTTTAAAACCCTCACGCTGTGCTTCGGTAAGGGGTAGTGCTTCCAAGTTTAGGGCTTTTCTTATTTGCATCAATGTATCAGAGCTAACATCGTCGTGTCCGTAGTCTTCGTCATTTTCAATCTGCGAAAGCCTGGAACGGGTTATAGAAAGGTTTTCTACCAGCTGTTGCTGCGTAACATCTTTTGCATGTCTTATTAGCTTAATTTTTTCACCCATTGACAAATCAAGACCAGTCTTCATGAGACATTCCTCCTTGTACATGCCCCCTCCACATGCAAATATTAGCACTCAACTTGCTGCCTGTCAAGGATTTTGTATTTATTTGTCAAATGTTTGTCAAAAAACCAAAAAAATCAGGAGCGCATACTGTTTGATGGGATAAGTCCCATAGAAGAATATATGTCAGTTTTTTTGAATCTGAACTTATCGGGCATAGAAAACCGAATACCATTTCGTAATTTGTATCCTCGTCCAGTTCGCGGTCTTTTTCGGATAGGTCAAAAGGTAGTCCTGGATATCTGTAACCGTGCCCACAGTGGAGCGCGGGCTAAAACTCCCCTTTTTCTGCTCTTTGGTTGGCGTCTATCACCTTTATTGTTGTGCGAATCATGTATGTAACTCCTTCTATTTAAGTAGGGACGCTGCCCCTATTACCCTCTCGCAAGCGTTGCTTGCTGGCCGGGCGGCCCACTGCTTGCGCAGTGCCGGCTTTGCCGGAGTGTGCCCCGCCGCTACAGTGGGAATGAATCCCACTTCCGCTTCCTCGGCTCCGTCTGCGGCGCGCGCGACAACGCGCTTTAATCGTATGATCTTAATTCAAATGCCAGTTTGCCGCTTTCTAACCCGTTAACAATAAGTGCTATTGAATGCATTCCGGGATAATGTTTTCTTGTGCTTAAATCTGCTAATTCATGTTTTTTCGCGTACCTTTTCGTATCGTTTGCCTTTAGAGTGCTTTCTGATATTTGAAATATTTTTCTGTTTGTTTTCCCGTTTGACTTTACGTAGTCAATGCCATATTCCAACCTTACTTTTGTCGTTGCCTTTGCTGATATAGTAAACGTGAAGGTAATATGCGCCCCAATTGAAACAGAAGTGGCCTCTAAAGCAAAATCTGCGATATCTACAGACACAATATCATTATATCCAAAAAGAGCTAACACATCGCGGTTACCCTTTTTAAGCAAGGTTCTGCACCCATGTTTTACTATCCAATTGGTGTGTTCATTTGTACCATACCAGTCTTTTGCAAGCTTTGCAACCAAATCAGGATGTGTTTTGGAAATGTCGTTTATATTATTAGCTACACTCTTTCGCACATACAGCGACGGGTCGGTTTTTAGCTGCTCTAATATAGGCAGGATAGGCGTAGGGTCTTTTTTATATTTTGGCAAAGCCTGCCCCCATGGCAGTGCAGGACGGCAACCTTCGCTTGCAAGCCTTCTAACATGCTCATTTTCGTGCTTAGACCATGCATACATTTGCGCCATCATGCGCTCTTCGTGATCAATTATAAATGGCCTTACCGCAAATTCAGAGGACGAATAAGGCGTGTATCTTTCCAAAGCGGCTATGGATATATCCCAATGAGGCTCATCTTGTCCGTAAACCTCCACAAAGTCTGGAAAGAAGACGCCCAAAAAGCTTCCACTATAATTTGACACCACTTTGTCAAGAATGTCAATGGCTTCCCTATAGTCTTGTGGCAGATATTTCCCCAAATTTAAGGTTATATGACGCACCCTGCCCTTCAACTCTAAGCCATCCCAGGACGCGTCCATTGTTGATTCCATAAACTCGGTAACTGGAAATGGGCTGTAAACAGAATTAATATCCAGTGCGAGCCTATTAAGCGAATTATGATTGTACATATTTTTTAGTAAATCAGCCATATGGCCCCCTTAAATTAAGAATATTGTGCCACCCTGTCAATCCAGTCCCTTAGCAATTGTCTAAAAAGCCATTCTCGCTCAACTTCAAGCCTATGCCCCGCACAATCTAGTATCGAGAACGTTGCCCGCGGGAAACGTTCGACAAGTTCATATGCGAGTTTATATCCCGTAGTGTGGTCTTGACGGCCTGTGAGGATACATGAAGGCTTATCAAATGTTAATACATCAATTTCTTCTTGAAGGTCTTGAGCAAAATAATAACTGCAATGATTTGTTAGAAAATTCATATCGGCACAATCAAGGGCAGGTTGAATTACCTTTTGCCAATTGTCATAATTTTTTTGAGAAAAAATAACAGCCATCTCTTTATAATATTCCGCTATTGTATAATCAGCTTCTTTTGATTGCTGTATAATCGTTCTTGGGGGAAGGTTTTCTGTCTCATTTCCTCGTGGGCCAGTATCTGGGTAAAGCAAAAACACCCCATCTATTTTATGGCTCATTTCGTGAATAAGTCCAAGAGCCAAATATCCTCCATAAGACCCACCAACAAGTAAAAAGCTTTGTTTGCCTATTACCGCATGTATAAATTCATCTACTACCTCAAGCATATTATCCGAGCTTTTTATCCACTGGGAAGATGGTGTTTGCCCCATGCCTGGCAAATCTATATAAATTCTGCGATAGCCTTGCATTTTACTAAAGACTGGCTCTAACATATCAACCACCATGCGATGGTCAACAGGCCAACCATGAATGCAAAGCACGGGTATCCCTTTGCCGTATTCTTCATAATGTACTGGAATATCACGAATTGAACAAACCATATCGGTGTAATCTCCTTTGAAAACAAAGTCTTTCACGCAATTTGCTATTTACTTAATTTGTACTCCAACTCCAGTAGCCGCCAATAATGCGGCACAAGTATTTTGTCCATATCGTCAAAGTTGAAGCAACTAAAAGCACATCCCTCGTAAGGTGTGCCCTCATACGTCCAGTGTAAACGGTATTTGCAATATTCCTCTGTGCCGCCTTGAAACCCGCAAATGCGCCGGCAGTTACTTTTAGCAAAGCATTTCCTAATACTTTCGGGCATTGTGGCGATTTCGTTAAAATAATCATTCATGTTTCTTAACTTTAACGAAAAGCCGTTTTTCCACACTTGAGCAATACGTTTAGATTTATAAAAATAGTTGCCATCATATTTTACATTCGCATATTGTAAAGAAAATTCATAAAACGCAACGTGGAAATCGATATTTTCTTTTGGACAGCCTTGTGATTGCAGTTCATATTTAATCCATTCCTGCATTGGGATTTTGTCTTGGTCGGCTGTAAACCTAAAGTCATATCGTAAATGGCTATAATATTGCAAAATGGGTTTACCCTTGTATGATAAATTAGACCTGTCTTTCAACTCGCTTTGGCTTTGCCGTATTTTATGCCAACAATCGCAGTATGCTTTAAGCGTGTCGATTAATTGCGGAGAATCAGGATATTCAATCGTGAATGAATCTACTGTTTTTGCAAAGGGCTTACCGCTGAAATTTGAAATCGCAAACCCAAAATCAACAAGGCGGGATAAAATCAACTCATATTTTGACACAGGGCTTACCCCGTTCCCCTCTGCTTGCTTTATAGATTCTTTAAAAACCGGCAGCGAGACCAGCAGCTTATGGTTATGCACATTGCCGCTTTGTGACAGACGAAATAATGTGTCGGGAAGCCTGTTTACAGAATTACGTGATTTTCTTATCAAGCCAGCTTCTTTTGATTGGCTGCCCGCCGGCTGCAAGGCATAGTCGGTCAAAACCAAACCATATGTTTCCGGCTGTTTTACCATGTTTAAGTACATATTTTTCATAATTGCGCACAACTGCGTAAAATGCATTATAAAATCATCCGGCAACCCATTTGCAAGCGGATATTCCGCGGGTACAGGCATGATGGAATTGGCAATTGATTCTGCTTCATACTGGCAATGGTATTTGTATTTCATGTTGTTGCCCCTTTCTGTAGGTGAGGAGTAGTTTGAATAATGCACCACTACGGAAAAACGCTATAAATATGGGAATTAGCCTACGATATCGTAAACAAACTCACATGGTTTTTCGCCATCAGAGTTAGCTTTTGAAGAAACGATTTCTTTCAGCCGCAGCTTCACCCCAAGCGAAAATTCGTGTAAATACTGTACGTGTGCACCACAGCAACCGCAGTAAGTAAGCGGGAATTTCAATGGTTTCAACTTTATAATAGGAATACAGGGACAACTCCAATTTCCTTTTTTACCATCAGTCCCAAACTTCATTATTATACTCTTCATCATAGACGGTTAAAAAATCGGAATATGGGATTTTCATGAAATAACTTTGTTGCTTGTTTTCACACACAAGATAAAGCATCTGATTTTCATTATCGTTAAATATATGTGGGTAGAACATCGGAATATCGGGGGCGATTAGCGGTAATTTAGTTTTCCACGTATTCATCCCGTCGTCGCTTACCCATAAGGACAAGCCAAGTCTGTTAGCATGTCCGCCTTCCGTGCTGAAATGCGGATTATGCACTAATATGATATTGTTTTTAATCTTGGCAATCGAAAACTTTGTATCGGGGTTGGGGATTTCGGTAGCGGCCATGGTAGTCCATGTACGGCCAAAATCATAACTGTCCGACCGATAAAGATATCCAGTCTTGGAAGCGCGAGCAAGCATTATCACTTGCCCCGGTTCAGCCTCGACACAATTGTTTTCCCAAAGCAGGGTAGGCGCGGCAATGTCTTTGCGAACGCGATGATTCCCGTAAATTTGGAAACATTCTCCCTTATCAGATGAAATTAGGACGCCGCAGTTATAAGGCCATTCTCTGTCTCTCCATCCTTTCGATTCACCATACAAATCCCAACCCTTTTCCACAACCTGCCAATAAACCGGAAATAACCAATCACCGTTGGAAAGTATGATGCCCTGTCTCACACTGACATTTGACAACCCGCTCGGCAACGACTTCGGCTCGCTCCAAGTGTTCCCCGAATCGTCGGTATAGCTGCGAAAGACTTTTACCTCATTGTAATGAGACTCGGCGTTGTATGTATGCACGAACATGCATGGCAGTTCGCCTTCGGTGAATATTTCGGTACACCACAACCCCCGCGCACTGTGCCGGAAAAGCTCGTAGATATCCGTCCATGTCTCGCCATCGTCAAAACTGCGGGTAGCCGCCACAATGTTGTTATTATGAGGCTGTGTTGGGCCACCTGTCAGAAATGTGCAAAATAGTGAGCCATCGGGCATCTTGCGAATTATCGGCTCTCGTGCGTAGCCGCAATTAACAATGGCATCGTTTATTAGCGTGACCGGATAATAAAAACTCTTACTAATATAATCCATGTTGCATCCTCTTCCTTAATAAATAAAGTATTTTATGCAGTACAACAAAATCAATGACACTTACATAAATTTAATTATACACCACGATACTTGACAACTGCATGTCAACTTATAATTCATATCAAGATTATCTTCAAGGAATTTTCGGTAGAGATTCAAGACTTCAAAAACTTCGTCGCGGGTCATGGGGCCTTGCATGGGGCGTTGGTAAATGGGGGCTATAAATTGTGGCGCATAGGCCATTACTTTAAGCACGGCCTCACGGCTTGGGGGCTTACCGTCCAAAACAAGGAGCTTGTTCGCGTAGGTGTATGCGCTCTGCAGTATCCATAACTGGGCATAAAGTAGGTCGTCTTTTACGGTTAGCCATTTTTCGATTTTTTCCATGTTGTAGATTAGGCCAGATGCCTGTTGGAAGAATGATAATGCGATATCGTCACGCCCCATTTTTTGTATGTTTGCCGTGAATTCGTGCACACTGTCGTCCCGGGAATAAACTACTTTTGCTTGCGAAAACATGGACGTCCACATGTGCCGCCATAACGGCCGTAGGAAACGCGCTGTGTAAATGGTAATTTTTCGCGGCGGCTACCTTCGCCATCGGGCTTACCAATGGGGATAACCGCCCACAAATGGAAGCTGTCGGGTGTACCAAGTGCTTCTCGTGCGGCTATCTGTACATCTTCGCTAAAGAATGGGCTATCCAGCCACAGGGATGAATACCCAAGGGCCGTTGCCGCAAGAAGGACATTTTGCATAGCGGCAGAATAGTCCTCCTTCTCAAAATTCATTTTGTCAGGCGGTGTTATGGTACTGTCGGTTAGGATTGCAATTGCTGCGGGGGCGGTTTGCATACCCGCAGTTGGTGCTATACTTGCAAGTGGAGCGATACTTTCCCTGTCGGGAAGGATTATTAATTGAACTGTTTGCCTGTTTACGCCACTTGGTGCGTCCAGGGCGGCTTGGGCGATAAGTTCCAGGTCAGATAGCGGGACGGCTATATCCGTAATAAATTTTTCTTTGTGGGAGTAGCGGGTAGAAATTGCGGTTAAGGTATTCATGTGGGCCTCCTTGTCGCGCTTCTCAGCGTCTTTGTTTTTTATTGGTTTCCCTACAATCCCTTTTGTGCGCCACTTTCCAAAGCGGTATGCTAAAACACCAAGCAGTAAATTTGTAAGCCACGCAATTAGCAACGAGAGCCACAATGCTTCGGGCCGGGCCATAAGATGCACAAGAAGATACGCCACCGGCACACGCACCGCCACAGTGTTAATAACTGCCCCCCAAAGCGGCGACATAGCGTCCCCCGCGCCGCGAATCATGCCCCAAAGCACCATGTTTACGGATAGGCCAATGTACCCAAGTGCCAAGATACGCAAACCTACCTGGCTCAAAGCTATTACTTCTGCGGCACCCACTTCTCGCGAGTCGATAAATGCCATCGCAATAAAACGCCCAAAGGGCAGGATTATCGCCAATATGGCTATCGCTGTAGCAAGTGACATTAAAATACACTGCTTTAAACCCATCCCAAGCCTGTCAGATTTGCCCGCGCCTACATTTTGCCCGGTGTAAACAGTCATGGCCATACCAAACGAGAAAATTGGCATCATAACAAAGCCGTCTATGCGCATTATTATAAAGTTGGTTGCAAGAAATAATTCGCCAAAGTCGTTTGCAAGCGGCTGGACGGCTATCATAGCTAAAGCAAAAAGTGCCTGCGATGCGGCGGCGGGAACACCCAGTTTTAGAACTTGGTTTACAAATTCCCTTTGCGGCCACAAATATTCTAGCTTAAAATCAAATACGTCACGCATTTTCATCAGGCGGCGCAAACACAAAATGGCAGTGAGCCCCTGCGCAAAAACAGTGCCTATCGCCGCGCCCCAAACGCCCAGTCCCAAACCGGCGATAAGTATAAGATTTAGCACAATATTTAAAATACTTGCAAATGCCAGATACACAAGCGGCGAAAACGCATCGCCCATACCGCGCAAAATGCCCGACAATATATTAAAGTAGGCCAAACCTAAAATACCCCAGATAAGTATGTTCATATATAAGACGCTGTCATCTAAAATATCCGGCGGGGTGTCCAACAGTACCAAAAGAGGGCGCGTTACAAATGGCATAACCACCATTATAACTACCCCCAAAATAGCTGTTATTGTAATTGCCGCCCCAATTGTGCGGGAAAGTTCTTCCCGTTTTTTGGCACCAAAATACTGGGACACCATCACACCAACGCCCATAGAAATGCCCATCATGATAACCATTATCAAAAAGAAGATGGATACAGATGCACCTACGGCGGCAAGAGCGTTAACGCCAACAACACGCCCAAGTATCATGGCATCGGCAGTGGAATACAGTTGTTGAAAAAGGTTGCCAATTAAAAGGGGGAGCGTGAAAAGAGTCAGCTTTTTCCACGGTTTGCCCTGGGTCATATCTATACCAGAAAGCAGTGTTTTAAACTTTTGAATGCCTTGTAGCAATTTTTGCAACCTAATACCTCCGATACAGGCCTATAACTTTGCCCAAAACATCGCAATCCGGCACAATAATTGGTGCAAATGCAGGGTTGGCCGGGTTAAGCCGGATGTTTTCCCCATCCCGGAAGAATTTTTTTACTGTTGCGGAGTCATCTAAAAGTGCAATTACAATGTCGCCGTCTACGGCAACCTGCTGCTGGCGTACAAGCACCAAATCGCCGTCAAAAATACCTTCGTCTATCATGCTGTCGCCATTTACATGTAGCATAAAACATTTGTCGTTTTTTACATAATCAATTGGGATTGGGAAATAGTCCTCTATGTTTTCGTCCGCCAAAATGGGAACGCCTGCGGCTACCCGGCCGAATATAGGCACATTAACAAGCTCACGGGCATTTGAATAAAAATCTTCTTCCAAAATTTCTGTAGAGCGGTTTTTTGTAGGCGAACGCCTGATATAACCTTTGCGCTCCAAAGTTTCTAAATGCGCATGTACGGTGGATGTGGAGCTAAGGCCCACGGCATCACATATTTCGCGCACGGTGGGCGGATAGCCATTTTGGCGTATTCCAGCCTTTAAAAAATCCAGGATAAGACGCTGCTTTTCTGTCAGATTCATAATATACGCTCCCTTACTATAGTCGAATATAAGTTCTTAACCACTGTACCATAAAACCGGGACGTACACAATGGACTTTCGCAGTTTGCAAAAACCAATTTGGTTTTCGTATGCGGTTGTAAATATTTTGATAATCGTGTATAGTTACCGCATGTATAATTTCGGAGGTGTATAAGTGTGAAAGAAGCGAACTGCAGCTTCTTTCATCAAATTATTTGTGCCTTCCGCAAGGAGGGCTTCGCCCGACTGAAAGGAATGGAATTAATGAAGAAACTAATCATCACTGCCATATGTATTTTTGCAGCGGTGCTTTTGGCACCAGTTGCGGTGTATGCATCGCAAACAAGCCGCACATTGCGTCCCGGTAATGTGTACGAGTTCACTGGCATTGACGCACGGGTTATTTCCCATGTAAACAGCCCCGGTACAGGCCGATACGAAATTGTAACCTGGAACAGCGAGGGCGATATTACCCGCTTTGGCACAGGAACAGGGCGTTTCTCCATTAGCGGCACGGGTGGTGCGGCAATTTCGCCGCTTACAGCAATAACCGTTACCTTCGACTCGTCAAGGCTGCGCATTACTTCCCAAGCAGGTACGGCACTGGAACATGTGCAAGTTTCTGCAGGGCAAACAGTGCAGATTGCAAACAGCCGTAATTCTAACATGCATGTCCGTACAAGCCCTGCCTCCAATTTCGATTTTGCACTTTTTAACCGCATGGGCGGCAGCACCAACTTTATGCAAGACATTCGTATGCCGCAAATGAGCATACCTGCCGGCGGCTCGCTTATGTTAACCGCTGTAGACAACCAGATGGGGATTTACTTTCCGGCGCGTATGAGCAGTTATATTACCGTAGAAAATGTCGGGCACCCGGCCATTTTTACAATGGAACTGCTTGCGGGACAAGTGTACAGCATATCCAATACCGGCAATACCGTGGTTAATTTACCAATTGTCATGCCATATGAAGGGGCAATATTTTCTTTCGAATATATAACCCGCGGGCGCGACGGACATGTGTCCGGCTATGGCCAGCGGGATACAAATACATTGCAGCTTGCGTCCATGAATTCCATTTCAATTACCCCAACAATGGACGGGGAATTTGCGTTCCCGTATCTGTGGTTGGAAAATGTCAGTATCCAACATGGCGAACTTACGCCGCGATACATGCCAATAACCCGCGGGCAATCTATTACCGTTACCAATACCGACGCCAACCGCGCTCATTCTGTGTTTGTGCGTTGCCCAGACAATGAAAACGCCTTCGAACTCGAATATGTAATACAGCGCGGGTACGAAGTTATTGCAAATACTACCACGGTTTTTGCAGGTGGTTCTGCCACAATTAATTTGCAAGGTGTGTCACAGGCAACCATAACCATTATCGAAGCCGACAGTCACCTGGCCGTACACTTGCCCAATGCGGACGAAATTACCGCCGCCCCAAGCACTGCCGCGGCAATGGCGCGTCACCGTTTTGGGCTTCAGCTTGGCGGCATAACCATTTCCAATAACCACCCGCATCGCACACGTACCGCGGTTATCTCCTGCCCGCAAAACAGCGGCTTTAAACTGGACGTATTAACCCACCACAACGAAAGCTTTACTTACAATACGCATGAGATACTGCCCGGTGCAAATCTAACCTTAACCCTGCAAAGTTCGGCAGTGGCAACTCTTACTACGCTGGAATCTGCCGGCACGTTGGAAATAAGCTTCCCCAATGTGGACGAACTGGCTATACAGCACACAACCCAGGTTGCTATAGTGCGCATGGGTTTTGCCCCAGGTCGGGACTCAATTTCGTTTGCAAACAACCACCCATACCGCGGGCGTACAATAACCGTAAGCTGCCCAAGTAATAGCCGTTTTACACTGGACTATACAGTCACAGTTGACGACGAATTCCGCTTTAACACAGTAGAAATACTGCCCGGTGCGGACTTTGCCCTTAACTTGCGTAGCGGAGCGGTTGCAGCAATTACCGCGTTAGAATACACGGGGCATTTAGAGGCACGCTTCCCCAATGTAGAAGATATAACGGCTACGTATATCGAAGATACGGCAGTAGTCCGGCATGTGCTTGAACCGGGGCAGTCTTTGTATATCAGTAACGCTGGCGAAGAAGCCATTAACCTTAGCTTAACAACGGAACTATTAAACAGCACTGCCATGCTAGACTATGTACGCTACTACGACAGGGACATAGATTCCTTTGGCGTGGCTGCCCCGCGCGCAGGCCTTGCTTTTAGGGAAGGCGAGTCCGCACTTATCACTAACTCAAGCAACGAAAATATAACTGTTCGCGTTCCGCATATTTACAAGGAAAACGGGCTTTCTATAACCGAAACCGATACCGTAGCCCTGTACCGCCGCGTAATAGATGGCCCTACACAAATACAAAATTTAGACAGACGTTTTACTCACGAATTTGCAATAATTAACGAAACACGCCGTAACATTGCCGCAACAGCAAGTGTTTTGGACTTTGTACAATACACCATCCGCAACGATATTATGAATTTTGGCCAACACCACACATGCTATGTGGAAGTGCCGGCACAGCAGCGCATGATAATAGCCCCTGTTCCAAACGGCATAGAGCCTACTGTAATATTCCCCGCTACATGGCTTGGCAGATACTTGCGTGTAACCACTGTAACAGAAGCACCACTTCACCGCATCACGCTGCAACCAGGCCGCAGAATTACTATACACAACCATAGCCAAAACAGCTTTGTAATCCAAAATAACAGTGACAATACCGCGGCAGGATACTCTTTGGTAATTACCCCACCAAGAACACATAGGCGCGAATTGCTATTTGAATGCGAAATTACAGGCCAACGCCAATATAGAGACATATGGGAGCAAATACCAATAAACCGCGGCAGCAACAATCATCCACTTCAAGGCCCAATAGAACTGGCCGCTAATACAGCAATACAAATTACTGCGACCCCCGGGGCCAATTTGGAATTGTGGCTGCCAATGCGGCAAGCACGTGCGTTAAGGTTGGTGTAATCCATGGAATCTTTAGCGAAACAACAAGCAAAAATCAAGCCAACGCCGGAGGAGATAATCGCCTCAAGCCTTGGTGATAACGAGCAGCAAAACGCCCTAGCCTTCTTAGAATACTGCAAGACAAAAAAGATTTCATATCCGTGGAGTTCTACAAACCGATGGAATATGAAAGCAAAGGGCAAAAGCATTGGATACATTGATATCGGCGGAGAACGCAAATGGAATACCGGCGGTTCATGGTATGTAGATTTGGATTTGCGCGAACTTAGCCAATATGAAGGAACAATAGAAAAAGAGGGCTTGTCGGAATTTGTTTGCAAATACCTAAAGCCTTGCATAACATGCGGCTCTTGCTCTCCTAGTTCGACAGTCAAACTCTTTGGAAAAGAGTTCCCCAATATGTGCCACGGCATGATTGCATACATTGAAAATCCTGATGCCGACACAATTAATAGCATCCAAAAATTAATAAATATCAGATTGGCAATACCTCAAGGAACACCCAACCGCCCGCTATTTGACCCTGCAACCAACGGGCTAACCCGTGTTGATAATAAGCGGCGTATTAGTAATGTGTCGGATATGGATGGCAATTACAACGAAAATATGAACTTCTTATTCGACGGGTCTTACAAGCAATATTTTTATGTTGGGCCATATGGAATTTATAAGACCAAGGAAAACAGCCATGACATCGTGTTCGCGTTGGATGAGCCCGCTCAAATAATGATGTACGGCTTGGTCACGAGTTTGCGGCCAGATGCCCCACCAAGTTGGACGCTATATGGTGCCTCCTCTAAGAATGGGTCGTGGACACTGCTTGACAAACAGGATGAGTTCCCAAAGCCTGTGACAAACTATACCGAAAAGGCGTTTTCGATTAACACGCCCGGCATGTATCAGTGGTATCGCATTACGTTTGAAGGCAAATGGTTTATTGTGTCGCAGGTTCACTTGTATACGTAATTAAATAGACGATTCTAAGAATGCAATCTATTATACAACTCGAAAAACAACTGACGCTTGTTAATCAAATCAGTAAATTGGCCTTGTTCCGCTATATGCCCATCTTGGAATAGGATAATGCTATCAAATGCCTTAATTGAATCAAGCCTGTGGGCAACAGCAATAACAGTTTTGCCTTTAAGCAATGCCATAACATTTTTCATTACAGATTCTTCTGTCAGGTTATCAATGGCCGATGTTGCTTCGTCTAAAATTACGATTTTAGCATTCGAAAACCACAGGCGGGCAAGGGCAAGCTGCTGGCGTTCTCCGCCCGATAGGCTGACACCTCTTTCACCCAACGGCGTATCAAGCCCTTTATCAAGTTTTGATAACAATCCGTCCAACCCTGCGTTAGTGATGGCATTTATCAACGTGGTATCGTCAACAACTTCATCAAATACAAGGTTTTCTCGCAGTGTTCCGTTAAAAACAGATGGTTCTTGCGGAAGATAGGCTATGTGCTTGTAGTAGCTGCCCAAGTTGATTTTGCTTAAGTCAAAATTATCCACGGTGATGTTACCTTTGTCGGGTTTTAATAATCCAACCAACAGCTTTACAGTTGTTGATTTGCCAGAGCCACTCTCGCCTACAAATGCTATGGTTTTACCGCTTTCAATGTTTAGGCTAAAATCATTAAATATCTCACGCTCACCATAACTAAATCCTATTTTTAAAAACGAAATATTGCCCTCTAACACGGAAACGGTATCGCCTTGCGAGAGACGGGCATCCTCTTTGCTGTCAAGAAATTCTGCATAGCGGGCAAAAGCGATTTTATCCAGCTTATAAGCGACATAATCCACGTTGAAAATGGCAATCGGCTGGTATGCGTTGTCTACAAGCAAAAGTAACGCCACAATCTGCCCAATAGTCAATGCGCCTGTATTCCACCCGTAAATGATGATTCCTATTTTTACGAAACCTACGAGGATTGCAAAAATCGTGAAGAAGCCCTCGTGCGCCAGTCGTATTTTTACCGCCGACGATACGATTTCTTTTGAAGCATCTTCTGCTTTTTGTATCTCCCGTTTGAAGCGGCGGTTGATTCGGAATGTAACCATTTCCATAAAGCCGCGCACAAGGAAGTGGTTAAACTTTTCCTCGTTTACAAGAATGCGCTCTTTGACTTTGTACAATACTTTTAACAAAAGGTTGGATATGACGAACACAACAACATAACTGAGTACTATTATCATCATTACCGTCCGGTTAATTAAAAAAACAAAAACAATACTAAAAATCATAGACGGCAATAATTCGCCTGCAAGCCGTAAATAGAACTCAAAAAGAATACGCATACCGGAAGATGAGCCGTTTTCTATTCGTTGAATTAGCGAGCCTGTACCAAGTTTTGTGTAGGCTTGATAATCTATTACGGAAATTTTACGCAACGCAGCGAGTTTTAAGCTCTGCTCTATACTGCGTGCTAACTTTCTTTCCGGATAGTTAAACAAGTAACTCATGACATAAAGCGAAATCAAGATAGTGCCGTAAACGACAATAGTAGTCATCGTCAAAGTACCGTCTGTAAAATTGTCTACGACGGCTTGAAAATAAAGCGGGGCGAAACTTTGTAAGAACGTCCAGGTCAACCCCATTAAAATATACATAGCTACAAGAGACTTATGTTTACTTGCTACTGTTTTTAAGTGTTTCACAATAATTGTTCAACGTCTTTCCAAATCAGAAATATGAAGCTACCAATGATTATACCACAACTAAACGGCATCTTTCGCAAAGTTAGGAAAGATGCCGTTTGACATTAACAAAACTATATACAACAACTAAAACGGATTATCTAAAATATGCCGAGTTATTGTGCGACGCGCTTCCTGATATCCTTGAGAATTTGCAAATTCTAAAAAGTTATCGAATAGGGTTTGGATATCGTTTACTCCCATAATTGCAGGGAAGCCAAGTCTTTCTGAGAATGCACCATCTGCGCGGAAGGCAGCAAAGGTATTGCTAAATAACGTAAAATCATCACATTCAACAGGCATTGGCGTAACTTCTGCTCTATATCTGTTGGTCGCAGGAATATTACAACCTATTAGCGGCCCAAGATTGTCTTCGCGCCATTGTACCCATTCCTGACCTCTTGGGTCAACGCCTCTCCAGCGTGTGTCATAGATATTGAAGAACCTGCGTACAGCCCAACCAGTCCATCTTTCTGCCTGGAATGCAGTTTCAAATCTGTCTGCTGCAGCTTGCATGATAGGGTCTTCCCATGTGCCGGGGCCTGCGGGGCCTACAAAAAAACCGTTAATAACATCCCAGTTTTCGCCCCTTACGCCAAACTGTTTCCAGTACCCGCCTTCAAAAGTCATGTTGCCGGGCTCTGTAGATGTAGCAGTATCGTCCGCCATAAAATTCATGAGACGGAAAATAGCATCGATATCCCTGGCATTAACATGAATAGAGTAATGCTGCCCAGCAAAGCTGGTTCTTCTATAGTAACTAAAATACCCTTGGTCAAAGTATTGGCTGCGCAATGGCAGAATCGGAATCCATTGGGCATCCGGATAGATTTCTTGTATAACAAGTGCGTCTCCAAGATTGCCCCATCCTCTGTCGTATCCGACTAAGCCGGACCTTACTCTCTCGACAATTTCAGAATGTGCGGTAGTCATGAAGTCTTGATTAATTAGACCTTCTTCAAACCATCTGTTGAGCATTTCCAATACCGGCACAACTCTTGGAGACAGTATACCCAATTCCAGATATCCGTCTTCTGCCCAGTGCCAATCCGGACCTGCCGCATGTGCACGGAAAATGTGCTGAAGACCATACATTTCATTAACCATATGTGGGAAAAAATTAATGCCATCCCCATTGGGGTCACTGTTGGCAAATGCCCTAAGAACCTCTTCTAACTCTTCGTATGTTGTGGGGACGTCCATGCCTACATGCTCAAGCCAGTCTGCACGAATCCAGTCAGCCTGATCCGGCACAAAATGGTTGCTTACATTTGGTATGCCATAAATTAGACCATCGGGATGACGTAACGAATCCATCAGGACATCATCCCACCTATAAGCAATTCTTATGACATTGGGCAAGTAGTTTTCGTTTAACCAATGCCCAACCGGCTGTATAACGCCATCCATAACCAGCTGCTGTTCAAGGCCGCGCCAAGTATGGATAACATCAATTTGCTCGCCGGCTGCAAGGAAAGCGAACAGATGACCTTGAAAGTCGGGTGTTTCGGGATTAATAGGCACAAACTCCACATTAATTGCTTCTAACGCCGCTTGCGTAAAAGAATTATCCTGCGGAATTTGGATACCTCCCTGATTAAAGAACCAGGTGACTCTTGCAAACTCATACTCTTGTGTAGCAGGACCAGGTGTAGGATCTTCTGAAGCGGCTGCTTCCCCGCTACTTACTGGCGGATCCTCTACCAATGTTGGGGTTAGTTCCGGTTCTCTGCCACATGCGGCAATTAAGAGCAACACCAGTGCCATTGCCAGAAACATAAATAGTTTTCTTCTCACTTCAAACGCTCCTTTATTTTCTTATTTTTTTATCATTTACCTCTACCCTTTTAAAGAGCCAACAACGACGCCCTTTACAAAGTATTTTTGAAGGAAAGGATAAACGAGTACAATAGGAATGGTTGCGGCCATAATATTGGCAGCCCTTAAAGATTCCGTAGGAGGGGGCCTGTTTTGATTAGCTTCTACAAAGGCCGCCATTTGCTCTGGATTAAATACCATGTTTCGTTGGTCTTGTAATACAGTCAAAAGATACGCTTGCAGATTGTTAAGTCTTGGCTCAAAAATAAACATCATTGGAGTACCCAAGTTGTTCCAATGCCCGACTGCGTAGAAGAGGGATATCGTAGCTATTGCTGCGGTAGAAAGAGGCAAGATTATGCTCCAAATCATTCGCAACTCGTGGCAGCCATCAATTTGTGCGGATTCCGTAATTTCCTGCGGAATGCCCATAAAGAAATTACGCAAAAGTAATGTGTTCCAGACGCTCATAAGCCCAGGCATGACATAGACCCATATATTGTTTAGTAAGCCAATATGCCGTATCAACATAAACGATGGAATCATACCACCGCTAAAAAACATGGTAAAAACAATAATTTTAGTCAAAGTGTTTCTGTAAGGAAGGTTTCTATTGGATAACCCTACCGCGCATAGTATTGAAACAAGCATATTTGCGGCTGTTCCTACAATGGTTGCAAAAAGCGTCACGCGATAAGCTTGAACTATCCCTGAAGCTGACCCAATGATTATTCTAAAAGAAGTAATTGTGAACCGTGAAGGCCAAAGGATAATATTTCTTGTGCCAAAATCGCGAGCCGGGGCAACAGATTGTATAAGAACGACGTAGAAGGGGAAAAGCATGATTACTCCTACAATAAACAATACGATAAAGTTTATCGTATCAAATGTGATTTCCCCGGTAGTACGCAACCTGGATTTTGACCTGGCAATGACAAGTAGTATAACGCCAATAAATGCCACCAAAACAGATGCCGAAAATATCCAAAATGTTATCCCATGAAGAGGCAATAGCCCTACCGTACGCCACTCTATATCACCCAATGCGCGCCTGTCGGCCGCCATAGTAATGGTGGAGTACAGCAACCCGGCAAGCCCTGCTATAGATATAATTAGCCCGGCAACAAGTACATATTTACGTGCTGCATACGTATCTTTTCGCATTTATTCCACCTGCCTCTCTATGTTTACCAAATTGCCCCGTCCGGGTTTATCTTTTTACCAAGCCAGTTGCCAAACATAAGTAGAATAAAGCCTAGAATAGATAGAATAAACCCAACAGTTGTAGCAAACGAGAAGTTCCCGGAAGTCCCGAAGATTCCTTGATTTCGTATGCCCACCTGCCAAATATAATAGCTTAAAGTTCTGCCGCTTGAGAATGTTAAAGGTGTTATGAAGTTCCAGGCCTGGTCAAGGTTGTCGCCTAAAAGCCCAGGTATCGCAAAAATTAAGCTAAGTACAATAATTGGTGAAATACCCGGTATAGTAATATGGCGTATCTGTGCAATTTTACCGGCACCGTCTAACCTGGCACTTTCGTATAGTTCTGTATTCACATTGCTTAAAGCAGCAATAAAAATAATAGATCCCCAGCCTACGCTTCTCCATAAGCCGGTTCCGATTAAAACGCTACGGATGGTATTATCCTGATGCAGCATAAAATAGTTGCGCATACTTGGGTCAAGTGCCTGACGCATAGCATTTATCATACTGAATTGTGCACTAAACAAAGCAGCAAATAAGCCACCCATTATTGACCAGGATATAAAGTTTGGCAGATACGATATTGTTTGCACGCTTTTTTTATAGTACTTGCCCCGGCATTCGGTTATAAGGATGGCCAAAATAATTGGAGCCGGGAAAGTGATAATAAAACGCTGCACTGCAATAATAACTGTGTTTGCCAACGCATTAGGGAAACCAGTGGTATCTCCGCCGGCAAGGGCAGAAAACACTTCTCTAAACCATCTAAGACCGGCCCAGTTACTTTGGAACATATCTACAACATTAAAATCAATAAACATTAAAATCAGACCGGCCATTGGCAAGTAGGAAAATACAGCTAAAAATGCCAAACCGGGCAGTAACATCAGATACCACCATTTATATTTTACAAGATTATGAGCAAATTGTTCGGTTGTTAAGCAGACAACCGCATTAAACAGCATGACCGCAATAGGTATAACGATTCCAAAGTTGGATTCAAAAATAATCCCACCCCGAATATGTTGGTTTAACGCTGCAACTAAAGTTCCGTTCCTGCCAAAGTCTGCACGAGTTAATATAAAAAATACTAACGATAATGCACTAAAGCTAAAAACGGTAATACGCATAAGTAAATTTTTGTTGCCCAAGAGCCATGCACAGGCAATGGCTGCTACTGCAAATACAAATGCAAGTGTTGCATTCATACTTAATCCCAGGTTAAATGACATATTATCAACCGTAAAATTTCGCCCAAACCAAATATCAAAAAATGTCATGGTATAAGGTCTTGGCATACGGGACGTATGATACCTGAGAAAAGGAATAAAATAGATGAGAAGTGCGATAATGCTGGTACACCTCAAAAGTTTCTTCACTTTGTTCCCTCCTCAATGGCTTAGATATATTAATTGTTACAGATATATCTGGCATGTTGTGTTTGGGATAAGTTCTATTATTACAATCAGGTGTGATATTATTACTGGGAAGTATATCTATTACAGTTAAGTTTGTCAAGCACAGCATTGTATATTTTTTACAAAAAGCGAGAGCCTGCGCATTTTTGTGCGCCTGCTCTCGCTTTTGCTTACTGCACTTCTATCACAAACAAGTAGCTATCGACAATAACCACACTTCCCCAATCGCCTGCGGTGCGGGCTGCTACGGCAAAACCGTCTCTTCCGAACCGGGCATTTGCATCTGCGGCTACAGTTATTATGGCTTGACCGTCCACAATGTAGAATCTTGGCCCGCCCATAATAGATAAGCCGGGGCGCCATGCTACATTTAAGTCCACCCATGCGCCGTCAGGCATTCCCTGTGTGGTGACTACAATTTCTACTGTGCCGCCTTGCTCTACTGTCGCAGGATTTGGTGTAACGCTTACGATTTTTGGTACTGCTGGCGTGACTTCAAACAGCGCATTTACAAGCAATACATGCATAGTTTGGCCATACACCGTGATATACAGGTTAATATACTGCCAGCCGCCGTTGCTTTTATTGACGTCTACTAGGTTAAAGTAGTCTGTCCAACCTGTGCCAGATACCCACATTCTGTTTACTCTTACAAATTCCATTGCATTTTGGCCATCTTGGTCATGTGCGACAATGGTGTCCGCTGCGTCAATGTATACAGGTGTGTTTACGCCGTCAAGCTGTGTCCACATGCGTATTGTACCGCCTGCCGCAAGTGACGCATTTGGTGTAGATGGGCTTCCACCCGGGCCATTGTTAAAGATATTAAATCCAAAAATTTGAGGAACAATATCGCCTATAAACACAGTGTATTCTGCCGGTACTCCTACAGTCAATGATGTGACTGCACGGACTAAAAAAGTATAGTACATGGAATACAGGCCGGTAAAGGTGTGAGCGTAGCTGTGGCTGGATTCTACCCAGCTAAACCCATTATCGTAAGATACTTGATAGTGAAGCACTGCCCTGCCGCCGGTACTTGCCGGTGCATCCCAAGATAACGCAGCAGAGCCGGGGCCTGCAACAACCGCAAAGTTTAACGGTAGGGTCGGCTGCGGAAAGACGATATGCCCGCCGGGTATGGTTGCCAATACATTAAGATGCGCATTGGTAAACGGGATACTGTTGCCCGGTGTTCCATTGCGTATATTGTGCTGATTTGGATTAGCTGCACTACCGCGGAAAGCAATAAATATCGGAACCTGTCCTGCCTGAATTTGTTCCCAGGAAGGTCTGCCGTCTGTTCCGTCGCCTACAATGCCCCAAACATCGTTGTGCGGCCCACCATTTACCCAAGAAAATCTAACCGTATCAGGTGCGATTTGTTCCCAGGCATTAGCCTGATTATGAAGCGAATGCCACTCGCCAACAAGCAGACTAACCCCTGGCATATGATTATTGGAAACAGTTACTTCGGAGATGTCAACAGGGACTGTAAATGTGACATATGCGTGTATCAGGCCATTTCTGGCATCGGCATTTTCAACCACCAGCGTAATGTGTTCAAAAGCCAAAGCAACTGGTGTTGGTGGCCGCAATGTTACCCTATTAACAGTACGTGCATCCATAATATAACGAGCCGCAGGATCAAACATATTGGCATTTTCTGTAATTACAAGTTCGACCTCACCAATATTATCAAAATGACTGACATCTGTTGAAAAAATAAATTCTACTATATCGTTGCCAAGCATCCTAACCGATACAATGCCAGTGCTAATACGCGCGTTTGTTTCCACATTTCTAAGGAATATTTCATTGTGGTTCCAATCGATATAATTGGCGGTGAGTATACGGTCTGTAAATGTGACTCTGGTGGTCACACTACTTCCGCCCTCCCAATCTACATAGGAAGTATTCATATACACATCGGCAATTCTGACATAGGATCGCGTAGGTGCAGGCAAATCATCCGTAGGTGCAGATAATTGATGTGCGCCTATATCTGGGCGCCCACCTCTTGGATTTCCCCAAAAATCTGTATCAACAAGAACAGGCAGCGCAACACCATGCTGAATCACATATTCACGTGTAGTAGCATTGTCATTAAGCATGAAATCTTCTGCAAATATAGGATCCCAATCCGCTACAGATTCACCTATGCGCATTTCACTGGTCCAATATGGTTGACCGGCCATCCATCCATCCCCTGGAAGGGAGGGTATATACACCAAGTTGCTGCCCCTTGGGCGTCCACCTTCAAACCCTGCGAAAAATGTATCAAGATCTATGCGTGCGCCCACAGGTTGAATCGCGCCAAGATCGGCGGCAACAGTATCAGGTGTAATGTCATATATCCTGCCATGCAAGTCAATATTGTTGGTTAGCACATGCCCAAGCTCAATGGCGGTTAACGCATTTGCTCTTCTGCCATATTGCCAAGGTGCGTTTGTGGGAGGGTTGTGCTCCGGCATCCATAACTGTAACTGGTGAACGATATTATTGCGGATAATAACACCGCGAGAATTACGTTGAGTGTCTCTGATGCCCCTGTCGAAACGGTTGCGCTCGTTCATGATAATGGTGTTGTTGTAAATTTGAATATCTTCATTGTCTGTGAACTCAATTGCATCAGCGCTGGCACCATAAATAATATTGTTTCTGATGATACCCCTGTGTACAAAGGAACCCCAAAGGCCAAATGTTATGCCTCTGTCGGTATTGAAAATGAAATTGTTTTCTACAATAATGTCTGTAGAACCGGCAGGGCCCCAGAAATACATCGCACCGCCGCCTGTGCTTGGACCTTCGCCATAAGCCACAGGCGCACCCTGAATATTCATGAAAACATTGTTTTGGATTAGCCCGCCGCGCAAGTTCATCACATCAAAACCTGCGGTGTACTGCCCCGGTCTAAGCACGTGATCTTCATTTACACGATGTCTGGGATGCTGAGTATTTTCGAACCAGGAATTTCTGACGATTAGGTTATGTGTGTACATGCCAGTATGCCCAGAACCTTTGAGATGCCGCTCGTTAACATCGATACTGCGGCAGTTGTCGATAAGGATATTTGCCTCGTTAGAGCCATCCACTTTAAAGCCATTAGAGTTACTGTCACGAATGGTAAGGCCGTACCAGGTTATGCCGGTACTTCCATCTCTGGCTTCCAGCAGCTCGTTGGATGGTGCGCCATAGCGGCCTCTTATCGCGCGCCCGCCTATGTCCCCTGCTTGCCAGTCTGCCCAGCTTTGTGGGGTAACATCGCCCTGACGCGGCTCTTTATGAAAGCCTTCGCCGTGGATTGTTACATCATGAAAGTCGCCGGAAACACTGCGCAGGATAACATTATGGTTATTCCTTCCGAGTGCGTTACCCCTGAATGCCAGCCTGGAGTTAAAGCTGGAATTTGCATAGGCAAAATAATCGCCCCCGGCTACGCCAATTACCGTACCGGGCGTGGAGTCAAATATTGCTCGCCTTAAACTGTCTACGTCACTAACCGTAACAGTTGGCACAGCATGCGCCCAAAATAGCCTGTCTGCATCGGAAGAATCTATTGCCGAAGGGCCGTTTGGATCAACCAGACCAATAATGGAGATTGTGTAGATTTGATAATAGCTACCATATGTTACTCTGGCATACAGTAGATTTTCTCCGGGTTGGACGGTACCCATGTCTACTGTGTTTAGTGCCGTTTGTGGATGCAGGCCGGATAAACTGCGATATAACGGCCTTGTGTTGTCCCATCCAAAGTAGTCCTGTTTTGTGCTGACGGTTAGGGTATCAAAAAAATCTACCGTTGCGCCAGCGTTTTCTGGCGTGACATGAACAATAAGCGGGGAGCCTATTTCTGCACGGCCTGTAATCGTAAGGTTTTTAACAGGCACCATGATATCCCCGCCCAAAACTGCAGGTCTTGCGAATGTGATGGTCATGGACGGTGTCCACATTTTAGGTTCAACAGTTAGAGCCTGTCCCACCAAAGTTGCGGCACTAATATCCGCATTTGGTGTAAAGTGCTCGACTGCTCCCTCCAGCAGACCAAATTCCGTTGCGTTTGGCCCTGCCGATAGCTCTGGTGCTGCTGTCATAACTTGGGCATGAATAATGCCTTGTGGCAGCAATGAAAATATCATTGCGATGACCAATAGCCATGCCACATACTTGCCAATGCGTTTTGTCTCCATGTTATCCTCCTTTTGGATTAATTTCCATATGGAGTATAATATATTGCATGTGTAAATGTCAACAAGTCTTATCTTACTGTTTCTCATTTTTCATGCTTATTCACAAAAACATAGATTTCTTACTCTTTAGAGCTATGACACAGGTTTTGATTACTGAAAGCTCAACCAGTCCAAAAACCGTCCATTTCCCTTGATTTTACAATTAGACCGTGCTACACTAAATATCAATGTCGACAAGTATATATTCCTAAAGTTTCCAAAATCGAAGGAGTGTTGTGCCTAATGAGCAAAATGTTTATTGTGAACAAAATTTTCGCTTTACTACTATTAGTGCTAGTGATGGCTGGATGTGGGACACAAGACGGCGACTTGTCAGCAGATTTCGATTTAACCGAGGTCGTCGAAGATGCTAATTCGCAGAGCAATTTGAACACTGTTGATATAACAAATGAATCTCAAAATGAGGCTCTACTTGGGAATGAATTTTGTGATACAAATGTATATCACACCGAAAGTGTGACAGCCTGCAGCGACCTCACACAGGAGAAATATTGGCTATTTGCGGTTGAAGAGCTTGGAGAGGCTATTGTTGCGACAGGGGTGTTTTGGGAGGAATGGTGGAATTCAACAGGAAGATTTTCATATCAAAATAGAGGGTCATGGGATGATAACTTCGCTAAAATTTATGTAGCATTGCTTCCATCTTCCGGCTTTAGAAGCTTGGATGACATTCGAAGCTATTTGATGAAGTATTATAGCGAAACGTGGGTGGATTCAATATTATCTACCGAATTTTCACCATTTATCGAATACAATAATATGCTTTTTATTCACAGTGCAAGAATGTCTTCTGCACGTCCTAATTGGGAAACAGCAACTCATATACTAATTTGCCAAGTGGACAATCTAGCTATTGTAGAATCAGTAGCATTTTACTGGGATTACGAAACTGAAGGTGAGTTCGAACTAACACATAGCTTCACTTTTATTAATGGAAGGATTGATTCTACATCAATATGTCCTATATGGCTGGAGTCGTTGTAAGCAGCGTCTGTGGGGAAACGAGTAAAGTATCGTGTTTCCCCACGGACGAGCGTTTAGTGTTTTGAACACAGGTTTTGATTAAGTGTATATTTCTAAAATTTCCAAAATCAAAGGAGTGTTGTGTCTTATGAGTAGAATGCTTAATATGAACAAAGTTTTCGCTTTACAACTATTAGTGCCAGTATTGCTTGTCGCATTTGTTAGTTGTTCACCGCAAGATAACAATCCTGCATACATCAACGATTCTTACATCGAAAATGCTTATGCAAACGAACAGGTGGACGAGATAAGCACAATAGTTGCTGACAACTCAACAGATGATAAATATGCTCCCGAGCCGAAAAATAACAATGCGAATGAGCCGTCTGACCCAGATGAGATACAAGAGGAATATGAATTACTTCAAAACAACAGTGTTGGAAATAATGCCGATGTTAATGATAACCATATGGAAGAAAAAATCCTATACGATATTGAGGCAGAGAGATTAAGACTTAGGTTTCCATATATTTCGGATCTAAAAGAATTTATTGTTTTAGATAATGGGACTTTGGTTGATAATAGACTTTTCGCTGCTTTGGAATTAGAAGGTTTTTTTGAAGAAAGAGATTTGCATTTTATACTTGATTTAATTGCCAGGCATTTTAGATATATGGATTATGGCGATGCGGAAATGCTTTTCTCCACCATAATTGGAATGGATGGTTCTGATAGTAACCATTTCCATCCCGCTATATTGAGCTTGATGAATAACTATAAAGGTTCATCACTTTTTGTAGAACGAATAGAACTTTCTAGTGTTGGAAATTTTAGAGCTGTAGTTTCTAATGCGCACGACGAAGAGCTTCACATATGGCCTCTTATAGACAGTAACGAGTTAGGTTATGATTCGTGGCGTATTGTCAGATACTTAAACCATATTGACAAGGATTGGTGGTTGTCCGACCATAATCATTTATGGGAATATGTGAGACCTTTTCACCTATCTGAAAAAAGTTCTTAAATTACATGCTCTACAAAAAATGCAAAATGAAATAGAGGAATTATTTTAATGAGAGAGGGATTTTATGAAAAAGGCAAATAAAATGATTTCAGGTATGTTTATTGTGTCAGCATTGGTGGTTTCATCATTGATTATTACGGTATATTTTTCTGCCTGTTCTGCTATTGGCATTGAGGTGAATGTGGTAGCGGACGATGATGTTGTAGGTAATGGCAGAGAAATAAATGGAGAAAATGAAAAGAATCTGATGGAACAATCATGGAAAACAGCATATGCAGAACTTTTGCGGACTTATACAGAGCTACCGCTCAACACAACAAATACGATGGAAGCAGGCTGGTACTTTGCTTTGCATGACATTGACCGGGATGGTACGCCAGAGTTGCTTCTTGCGATGTCATATTATACTGGACATATGAGCTATCGTTTAATTTATTCTTTTACTGATGGTAACCTTACATCGCTTGCGTTTGAGAACGTGATGACAGATGGAGGATTATTCGCCCCTTTAGATAACAGTCCATTTATATTGATTTACAGCCCTGCAGGGTTTGGCGGTATGTATGAAAGGTTGAAAATATACGAAAGCCGAATTGCAACAGACTATCGTGGCTACTTCCGTCCTAATGAGGCATTATTAGAAATAATTAAAGAGGGTGAAAATGTAGATGGCAAGGGCTATGACTGGTTTGAGCTTTATATTAATCCTTATCCAGAAACTGAATTACATCTTCACCTAAACCCGGTAGACATCGAAGAATTTGAGAGCCTGTTTGGCAGTAGCGAAAATCGGTTACGAGTTAATTTTATCCCAATATCAGAAAGTACCATTAATGACCTAATTATGAGTAATTAGCACACCAAAACAAGAGTTTAACAAACACAAACCCCATAATATTAAGGGGTTTGTGCAAAATGGTATATTGAATATGTGTTGTGAAATCATTTAAAAAATCAAAGGAGTGTTGTACCTTATGAGCAAAATGTTTAATGTGAACAAAGTTCTCTCCATACTGCTACTAGTACTAGCATTGCTTATCGCATTTGTTAGTTGCTTGCCGCAAGATAACAATCTTGCATACAGCAACGATTCTTGCACAGAAGATGCTTACGCGGATGAAATGCATCATATAAGTACCAAAGGCACAATTATTGGTGATGTGGTTTTCGATAATACAGAAGTAAGTCGGTTAGGCAATGAGCCATTTGCTGAAGTTTTGGGTCATCCTGTAAGTGAAGATGGAACATCTATTTTTTATGATGGTTTTGAGCTTGCAGCGTTTGGTTGGGTTGATGGCACGTCAATCTAATTTGCAAAAGCATAAAATATATGTTCAAATTACCATGAGGTGAAAATCATGAGTATATTTGAAGAATTAGAAGAAGAAATGAAGTTAATGGATGAAGAATCGGGTTATG
>Ga0131853_10003877_pt1 | contig 26863 bp, 23 predicted proteins | sample TergutLab28metaG_FD_92764 | JGI IMG/M metagenome (GOLD analysis project Ga0131853, IMG submission 92764) | Labiotermes labralis P1 segment gut microbial communities from Petit-Saut dam, French Guiana - Lab288 P1 (version 2) (version 2) | ecosystem: Host-associated > Arthropoda: Insects >... | reverse complement strand
TTTTAGACTCTCTTAAATTGTAAAAACATTACGCACTTTTTTTGAAATTTCAAAACCGCTGAAATACTGTAGGAACAGTACTTTAAGCGGTTTTCTCTTTCTTCATACTGTCAAACTCGGGATCATACCATCAATTGATGATTTTGTCTACTGATTTTGAACATTCTTTTTCCTGAGGTACTAAAAAGCCTGATTACACAGACTTTTTAACCGCTAATCGTTTCCAATGAAATTTTCTGAAAATGTTATGATCGGAACAGACCACCGATAATTGGAAGATTAGTAAGTATCATCAAGGGAATACAGCGAAGAGGAATGACACCCGGTTGTGGTGTAGCAGTTTTACAAAGTGCTTGGAACATAAAGTTCACCTCCTCAAAAAACTACAAGAATCGCTTCTGGATATGGAAAAAACAAAGCTTATAGTTGTGGACTAATGCTCCACATATCTTTTCTTGTAGAATAAATAATTAATATTCGATACAAATAAAATTATATCAGGCCTCATAAACACACACAACCCGTTTCCCCCTCACTTAATCAGGGTTTGTCCTTTTTTGCTTACAAGAGTTTCCAAAACAAATTGTGCGTATTAGCTTTTTTTGCGAATTTGATGCTAAATACCTACTGGATGATAAAAACTGAAATTATTTGTCCATACTAATTTTTAAACGAAAGAAAGGTGAATGGTGTGAAATTATCAAAATCTAAATGGCTCATATTATTGGTTACATTACTTTTACTACCAAGAGAGATCGTCTTTTCATCAGACGGTTCATTAGAAGTAGAGGATGACTACTCTGAAACGGCAACTCTTGTTACGGTTCGTTATCAAGATGAATTTGGAAACGACTTACTTCTCCCTTATATCGCATCTCGAAATGAACCAGGTGCACTTTACATCATCAATTATCATCCATTACCGGATCATGATTTAATTCAAACCATCGGTCCACAGATCGGGTTTCATGGCGTTGAGGATGTCGAAATCGTGTTCGTATATCGACGTCGGCCAACAATTACTATTGCTGCTAATTTACAAATAGTAACGCCACAAGACATGGTGACTTATACCATTACTATTACAAATAATGGTAAAGGTAGAATACAAGATACTTATATCGTTCGCTTGTTTACTTCTGAAACAACATCACCCGTTAATCATTCTGAATTCAGACTGGATTATCTAGAAAAAGGCGAAACAATCATTGAAATTTCAATGGCTATCGACAGCAATACAACAACTGGCAGTAAAAAAGTAACTGCTTATTTGATTCATCCTCACGATCTTAATATTGACGATACTTCAGCAACAATTTCCATTGAAGTTTCAGAATTCACATCAGATGATACGTTTATGCCAGATCCAGACATCCCTGAAAATCAAAGGAATTCTGAATATTCGAATGAAATGACTCAAGCGGAAACAAGTATAGAATTTGAATTTGAAAATAATGAAGGAAATGTCGATGATGCCAAGAATAACAATGATAAAAAAGATAAAGCAGAAGAACGACTTTATGAACTCGAGGAGGAGGATCGGTTTAATCAAGAGATGACGGTTGATGAGCCGCTTCCTTTGGTGGAAGGTGATCGCTCAGTAGAAGTGGTTGAAGTGATAGAAAAAATACCTTTCACGATGCTTGGAACTTTTGGTTATGATTTGTTGATTGTAAGTGCAATCAGTGGCAAGTTGGTCAAATTACTTGTCTAAAAAATTAACTGCGAAAAAGAGATGTGCCATTTCATTGCCTTCTTTGTAAAGAATTGGATTAACAGCAAATAAACCCCCATTTTCACCATTTATTCGATCGCTTTCGAAAATATAGTTCAATTATCTGATCGAAAGGAGTTTACAAAAGGATAGAAAAAGTGTAAAATAGTCTGATCATGGATTAAAATGTCGATTCAAAGGAGGCATCACAAATGACAGAATCAGAATTAGGAGATGGGGTTTTAAAGCGTGAAAGCAACGATGCTCCAGTGGGGCAATCTGAAAACAATGAAGTTCCTCAAGTGAAAATAGAGGATGCATCTCATTTAGATCTAAACGAGAAGATAAAAGAATTAACAGAAAGAAATGCGCGAAACAGAGAACTCGCTAGTCAAAAGCAGGAAAGAAATACGAAGCTATTAGAGCAGCTAGAACGGTCTTTAGCTGAAAGTAGCCACGCAAGAAGCTTTTTTACAGAGAATATTGTTGAGGAACCAGTAACGCCTCAGGCTGATATTGTTGTTGAAAAGCCAGTAGAAGAACAGATCGCGCCACCTGCTGCCGAGGAGACTGTAGCACCAGCACCGCAACCTCAGGTAGACCTTGTTACTGAATCACCAGCAGTAGAGATACCTGTTGAAGAAAAAGTAGCACCTCAAGCTGATGTTATTGCTGAAAAGCCAGTGGAATTAGCAGTAGAAAAAGAAGTGCCCGCAGAAAAAATCGAAGCACCGAAAGAATCACTCAAAAACAATACAGGACTTAGAGTCGCGATCAATTTACTATTTTATGTGATTGTCATTGTGATTGTAGGGAGTGTTATCATATCTGCTATGGAGCATATTTCAAGTGAGCCTTTTGAAATATTCGGCTATACTTTACAAAGAATTGGTTCAGAAAATATCGTTCATGATTTTCCAGAAAATACACTAATCATAACCTCGAATAATAATGTTGTTTTCAATAGCTATTCATGGGGACGAATTTTAGCGTTTTTTGAGCAGAGCTTGACATTTAAAATATTAGTTGCAACCATCTTGTTAATTGGTCTTTCTGCAGCTAAGGAGGTTCTAGTCGATCGATTGTCAAAAAGGTCTCCAAGCACTGATTAATGGAAGTTTATAAAAGGTGAATAACTTGCTAAAGTGGCGTTTTCATGAAAAAATGTCGCTTTTCTTGTGGACAAATTTATTGTTTTGCCTACATAATCTTAATGAGGCTTAAGGAGCATCTAAGTTCCTTAAGCCTTTTTCGATACATACGCTTGATTATTTACAGTGATGTTAGATTTTCAAGCCAGGGATTCGAAAAAATATCCGCGACTTTAATCGTTAAATCATCAAAGATACTCACTTTAATGGTGTCAGTTATTTTATAAGTCTTGGAGCTAAATTTAACATTAGCATCTAACAAGGCAACTTCTACTGAGGATCGCTTTGGATCAACCATCCAGTATTCCTTGACGCCAGCTTCTTCATAGTGATGCCGTTTCTCAACTCTATCTCGACCACCAGTAGAAGGAGATAAAATTTCCACTACTAAGTCTGGTGCTCCAAAAATGCCATTTTTTTCTAATTTACTCCGATCACAGACGATGATTAGATCGGGAATAAAGTAGGTGTCTTTACCTTTCTTATAGCTTCAACAGGAAGAAAAAGCTGGCATTTCTTACCTCGCAAATAATGTTCAAACAAGTAGGCTAAATCTTTACTGATTAATTGATGATCAGGTGCTGGACTAGCCATTAGCATTGGAATACCATGAAATAACTCCCAACGCCTATTATCTGTCATCCAATATTTAACCTCGTCATAAGTATAAGTACGTTCTGCCTCGTAGGTAGCGAGAGATTCTTCTTTGATGATTATCATTTCTTGATCAACTGTTTCATATTTTATATCTTGCTTATCCATGTTAACACTCCTCGTATTTTGTTAAGTCCATTGTATAAGATTATTGAATGAAAATCAACACGTTCGAAGAAAATAATCAACAAACGTATTGATTTTATTCTTCGATTGATTCGTTCATCTTACTAAGCGCTTCTTGGAATTCTTCTCCTGTTGGAAAGTCCTTTGTCGGAAGTACTTCTTCCTCTCCTGGATGAATTTCATTTTGGATGGTAGAACCTGGTGCTTTTTTTTGAATAAAAGAAACGTGTCGAGCAATAATTCCGATCGTTCGGAATGTTTGTTCGCCTGGGAAATCAAGGACGCGATTGCTTACTCGACCACGAATTGAAACAAGGGAGCCTTTACCAACATATTTGGCAACATTTTCCGCTGTATTTCCAAAGACACTCACATCAATAAAGTCTGCCTCATAGGTATTTGTTGCTTGATTTTTAAAGGATCGATCAACAGCAACTGTCATGATTCCAAAAGTGCGTCCCTGTGCAGTTTCTCTTAACTCCACATCCTGAGTTGTTCTTCCGATAAGTATTACTTGGTTTAACATAAAGTAAACCCTCCTTAAATTTATTTGCCCAGCAAATTGGTATGCTGTTTTTGGCAATGCAGAGCTTTTTAAAAAAGTCCCTACATTAATACATACGCAAAAAATTTAAAAATCCTTTGTGAAAATTGATTTTTTTTTATTTTTTTCACTTTTTTCTGTGATTTCAATGGTTTTTTACGACTTTTGCAGAATTAAATCTAACAAAGTAGGGAGATCATAATTTTGTCGGTTTTGGGTACACTCCTATTAGTTAAGGTAAATGACTTGATCTAAATGTGAATAAATTGTGGTGATGAAAAGAGATGAGGCGAGAAAATGATCATACCAACGCACCGGTTAGTGGGGAAATTTGTTTATTTAATGTTGACGGATGCAAATAAAAAAAAGCTAGTGTACAGAAAGTTTGTTTGGGGGAATATCAAACCGGATGTGAAGCCTGAATATAAGCGTGTAAGTCATTATTATCCTGCGAATGAAGGCTATGTTTTTGAGCTGCTCGAAAAAGCACTGAATCCAGCACTTACAAAGAATGAGTATTCCGATTTGTTAGGGGTTCTGATCCATTTTCTTTGCGACTATACTTGCATTTATCATAATAACATGACAATTAATGAAGCCGATTCAATGCGCCAACATATGCAGTATGAATTTCTCTTACATTTTTATGCACAAGTTAAAATACGCAAATATCAGCCAGAGTTGATCGAGTTTACTGATGTTGAGGATGTTAAATATCATATTTGGCAAGTAATCAGACGAGCAAATTTAGATGGCATGATTCCTGATATGAAAGAAGATTTTGCTGCGATGATGCAAATGAGTGTATCTGTTGTGAATTTTATGCTAAGAGAACGCATTTGATGGCGCTTTTTTGGTCGTTCGATTTGATGAAATAATACGACAAATGAAACCTTTGAACGGGAATTTATTTTGTCGTTTTTTGGTGAAAATGTTTTCCGTGGGGCAGATATTGTTGATTTGATTTTTGCTTTTTGATATAATAGTTGTCAGACTACACCGATAGACTACTATAATAAAACAAAACTGCGAGTGATTAAATTGATAAAAAAAATTCAGAATTCAGCATTAATTTTATTGTCGGCAATTTTAATTGGAACAACACTTGTACCATTAATACAGGTAGAAGCAAGTGCAAGACCATTAAGTGATCTTAATATCGTCATTGATCCAGGACATGGTGGACGAGACCCAGGTGCTGTGGCGATGCATAATGGTGTTCAAATTCATGAGAGTGATGTTGTTCTTGATATTTCTTTGCAGATTCGAGATTTACTTAGACAAACAGGCGTTAATGTTCATATGACCCGAACCACAGATATCGATCGAACATTAGCTGAACGTGCGCGGTTTGCTAATAACCTAAATGCTGATTTATTTGTTAGTGTTCATTTGAATGCTTTCACAAATTCAGCAGCTAATGGAACTGAAACTTTCTATATTGGTGGTCATGGTCAATCAGCACTTGCAGCTTCTGCTGAGGGTTTTTATGTTTCAGATGAAGATCAGTTTGACTTAGAAATGATTGAAGAGGGGATGCAGCCTTTTGAAATGAATGGTCGAAGATCTTCTTTTGACAATGAGTTTGATGAAGAGGTTGTGCCACATCATGGAATGAATCCGTATCTTGATATTGTTCCAGCGTCTAGTAATAGTAATCGTGTTCAAAATAGTAGACTCCTTGCTCAGTCTATTCAGAGGCGAAAAATTCAAAGACTTGGACTGACTGATAGAGGGGTTAGGACAGCCAACTTCCATGTTTTGCGTGAAACAAATATGGCAGCAGCATTATCAGAAATTGGCTTCTTAACAAACCCAGGTGATCGAGCAGTGATCTTAACCGAACAAGGTCGCAGATTATCTGCAGAAGCCATTTATTTGGGAATTTTAGACTATTTAGTAGCTAGAGGTCATGATGTACCAGATCGTTTCTTTGATCTGAATCGTGATAATAATGTGACAAATCCACCAAATGTGACAACAATGCAAGAGACTGGCGTAACGCGCCAAACAGCAACATTGCGTCGCGGAGCTGGTTCAAACTACGGCTCAATTAGAAGTATACGTGGGAATACAAATGTGTTGATTACTGGACGAACAGATTCATTTTACCGCGTCATAGTAAATGGTACAACAGGTTGGTTAAGACGAACATCAGTAGCGCGAACGCGTCAGAATGCAATTGTGACAGCAAGCAGTGCCCATGTTCGAGCGGGAAGAGGGACTGATTACCGGAGCTTAACCCAGCTATCAAGAGGTCATCGTGTGATGATAAATCAATCTACAGAAAATTGGTCACGTGTTACAACGAATGGACACACAGGTTGGATTCGAAATAGCGATTTAAGTATTAGTGGTGGGATGCGCCCAGGACGTACAACTGTGAATAATGTACGTGTGCATTCACGACCGCGCGCTAATTCGGAAGTGCGTCATATATTACCACGTCATGCGCATTTAATGATCTTACAACGAACAGAATCATCAGATGGTTGGTCACAAATTCGTATCAGTCATAATGGCGGGACATTAAATGGTTGGGTACGAACAAATCAAATAGAGGCACGTGCGCAAAATCGTCGACTAGTGAGAGATGGGGCATTAAGAGGCGGATCAAGTACAAATTATAGTCGTCTTCGAACCATACCAAGAAATACAAATGTCACCATCAGAAGCCGAGCTGGTAATTGGTATCATGTACATGTGTATGTTAGTGGCCGAAGACATTATGGTTGGTTACATCGAGACAATTTAAGAAGACTACCTTTACCTTAAAAACATTTTGGCATATTCAACTAGGAGATGGCATTCTATGAAAAAATTAGGCTTCATTTTATTTGGTGGCTTCATATTGCTGCTTAGTAGCTGTGGGCAAGAAGCTAATCATGCTGAATCGATTGATGATTTACAAGCAATTATTGCTACTCAAGAAGAGCAAATCGCAGCGCTTCAAGCACAGGTGGATCAAACCTCAAGTGAAGACTGGAATCGCTTCCTTGATACGCAAGCAAGTCATGAAGTTTTGTCGCATGGTTTAACTGTTGGCGAAGTCAAGCAAGATTTGCTAGATAGTGAAACTATCATTCCAATCGAGCCGATGCGTGCTGGTGTTCTTGCGAGATTCGATCCATCTGGCATTTATGTTGGTAGTCTTACTGTCTTAGCTTACGCATCAGATGGACATTGGGAAGAGCAAATTTTTCTCTCATATCAAGTAGAAGATGGGCAAATTATTTGGACAGTAGTTGCTTATACGTATGAGGGTACACTACATTTTAATCAAAATTAATAGAAACGAATCCGCAACAAACGTGCCATTGTGTACGGTAATGTTGCGGATTTTTCTGTGTCTACTATTCAAATTCGAATCAAAAAAAGTCTTGCTACAGAAATAAAATAGTTTAGTTTCCAATGCTTTTATGGTACAATATCTTTATGTCGATTAAATCCAAGACAGTTTTGTGAGGAGTGTTATTCTATGCAAATTCAAAAAAGTTTTGGGCATTCCAAAGCAACGTTGTTTTTAGTGAGTACGCCAATTGGTAACTTATCAGATATGACTCCGCGCGCAGTGGAAACATTAAAATCAGTTGCAGTAATTGCCTCAGAGGACACCCGTGTTACGAAGAAGTTGTGTAATTATTTTGAAATTGTAACGCCACTTATCAGTTATCATGAGCATAATAAGCACCAAAAAACGGAAGCGATTCTTGGGCGATTAGCAAATGGTGATGATGTCGCGCTCGTAAGTGATGCGGGCATGCCGCTTATTAGCGACCCAGGTGATCAATTAGTCGATTCAGCACTTGCTGCTGGCTATGCAGTTGTGCCTATACCGGGCGTGAATGCGGCGCTCACAGCACTGGTTGCTTCTGGATTGACGCCACAGCCATTTTTATTCTATGGCTTTCTAGAGCGTCAAAAGTCAAAGAAAAGGGCTGAGTTATCAACTTTGCAAGCGACGCCTGCTACTTTAATTTTCTATGAGTCCCCGCACCGGTTGAAAGAAACATTAGTTTCAATGCTTGAGGTTTTTGGTAATCGGCAGGTTGTCATCGCGCGTGAGTTGACAAAAATGTTTGAAGAATTTTTAAGAGGAACAATTGTTGAAGTGCTTGATTATTTGACTGAGGTCAAAGGGGAGGTAGTTTTGCTCGTTGCGGGAAATCAAGATGAGCCAGAAGTTGATGCTTGGTGGGAAGGCTTGCAATTGCATGATCATGTGAACCATTATGTTGCCGAAGGAATGAAAGCAAATGCGGCGATTAAGCAGGTGGCGATTGATTTGGGGCGCACGAGACAAGATGTTTATAAGGAATACCACCATGAGTAAAGAAGTGAATTGGAAACCAGAAGATAAGGAGCTTTGCGATGTATACAGAGACACCTAGAGACAAATTTTCTTTCAGAGAATTAGCTGCTTGCACAGGGGGAACGACCACTTATGAAGGTGATGATTTTTCAGTCATTAATGTCAAATTTGATTCGCGTGACAACATGCAAGATGTCGCTTTTATCGCCTTTGTGACCGATAAAGATAACGGGCATAAATATATTGCTACTGCTGCTAAAAAAGGAGCAACTGTGGCGATTGTATCAGAAGATGTTGAGGTGGCAATTCCAACCATTAAAGTGAAAGATACAAAAAAAGCCTATCAAGCTATCGCGACTTATCATCGGCGCAAATTTCCGCTTAAAACAATCGGAATAACTGGAAGTAATGGTAAAACAACAGTCAAAGATATGCTATCTAAAATTTTGTCTGTTAAGTATAAAGTACTATCCACTGAGAAAAATTTCAACAATGAACTGGGTGTTCCACAAACGCTTCTTAAACTTGACGATACATATGATGTGGCAGTCATTGAAATGCGAATGAAGCATCAAGGTGAAATTTGCACTTTGACAGATATAGTAAAGCCAGACATCGCCATCATTACAGGTATTTCACACATCGGCAACTTAGGCGGTACCTATACGGATGCTTTCGAACCAGTTAAGGAAACGATTGCTGGCTTAAAAGAAGCGGGTATTCTTTTATTATGTAGCGATGACGAGTTGCTTGCTGAAGTTGAATCTGATCAACATGAAGTTTTATTTTGTGGCTTAAAAAATGAGGCGCCAAACTTATTGTATGCGACCCGTATTAAACAGTTTTGGCTCGGTAACAAATTGGGTCTAACTTTCTTTGTTCATTATCGAGGGAAAGACTATCTTTGCGAGTTGCCTGTTCTTGGTCGCCACAACGTTCAAAACGCACTATTAGCATTAGCAGCTGGTCTTAAACTTGGCATCAATATCGGTGAAGCTACGCGCGCATTACGTCTTTATCCGTCTAGTTCGATGCGCTTGGAAACCAGTATCATTGATGGCATCAAATTCATTAAAGATTATTATAACACGAGCTTTGAGTCGGCGAAATCAGCACTCGATACGCTTTTGGAGCTAAGAGATGGCGAAGGGAAAGGCAAAAATATAGCAATCCTTGGTGATATATTAGAGCTTGGGACTGGTAGCGCCAAATACCACCGTAAAATTGCCGAATACACGATTGGAAAGGCAGATATTGTTTATTATATTGGAAATCATGAAGAGGCATTTCTTGCTGGGAGAGAAGATGCGCATTGTTTTGCGACCAAAGATAAATTAAATGCTGCACTTGCAAATATTCTTAATGGTGGCTTATCTAATGGCGACACAGTTCTAATTAAGGGATTGAGAGAAGCGAGATTGTGGGAGCAATACGAATTCGTTCGCAAATATTTAGAGCGCGGCAGTACAATTCCGGCACAAGCAAGACTGCTTGTTGATGTCGATGCGCTCAAGCATAACTATTTTGCGATCAAAAATTATGTCGGTGAGCATGTTAAAGTGATGCCTGTTATCAAGGCTGATGCTTATGGAAGCGGGGCAAATCTGCTGGCAAATGTTTATAGTGATTGTGATTTGTTCGCAGTTGCTGATTTACTTGAAGCGGATGAACTTCATCGCGGGATGCCAAATGCGAAGTTTCTGATCGTTTATCAGCCATTTATTGAAGAGGCAAATTGGATTGTAGATCGCGATTATGTTGTGACTTCTGTTAGCGATATTGATTTTGTGATTAAACTGAATGAGGTTGCGAGCCATTCGAATAAAAAATTATTGATTCATCTTGAAATTGATACGGGTATGAGTAGGCTTGGTGTTCTTCCTGAGGATTGTGAGGCATTTGCGAAAGTTTTGTCTGAGTGCAAGCATCTAATTGTTGACGGGATTTATACCCATTACTCAAGTGCAGATTTAAGTGCGGAAGCAGATTTGGCATATACAGCTAGGCAGACAGAGGTATTCAAGAAAGCGATTGAAGTAGTAGAAAGGATCGTCGGTCATATTCCGTATAAGCATGCTTGTGCTGGTGCAGCGATATTTAATCCGAAAGCTGAGCTGTTTAATATGGTTCGTCCTGGATATATGTTGCTTGGGTATTCGCTATCTAGCGAGGTTGCCAAGCAAATCGAGTTACGCCCAGCTTTGAAGTACGCGACAAAAGTCACACAAGTTAAAGCGTATGAAGAAGGCGTCAGTGTTAGTTATGGTCGCCAATTCGTAACGAAAAAGAAAACGCTCATTGCGCAAATTCCGATCGGCTATTCTGATGGGTTGATGCGTCAATTGTCAAACAAGGGCGCCTTTGTTATTAAAGGCCAGTTAGCACCGATTGTTGGGAATATCAATATGGATTATACGATGGTTGATGTGACTAATATCAATCCTGCTGTGCGTGCTGGTGATGAAGTTTTTATCTTTGATAATGTGAATATGACGATTGAGAAAATGGCTGAGTTATGTGATACAATTGGGTACGAGATTATTACAAATATCAAGAGTAAAGCGGATCGGATTGAAAGTTTTTAGTTAAAATGAGAAGCAGTGGGATGAAATAATGAAAATGGTAATATGAGGCGATTTGAATCAACAAAAGTAAATGCGGAAAGATTTGCGACTCGTCATCATTTGACACGATAAAACATAATATAAAAAGAGCAGCGGGCAGTTCTAAGTTTTGAAGTGCTGGAAACTGAGGTAATGAAGCTGCCTTTGCTAAAAACAACTAAGGGTGATTATTATGTCATATGTTGAAGAATTAAATACGCGTGTCATGTACGAGCTCACTGAAATTTTGCTATACTGTTATACTTGTGAAGCTCGGGTATTGGAATTATTGAAAGTTGCAAATTGTATTTTTGATGAAAATGAATTTTTTGAGGTTATAGATGCGTTCACAGCGTTCAAAAGTAATATGGAGATTTTGGAGAATTTGATTACCCAAGTAGATGAGCGTATTACAATGCTACAAATTATTGCTGTGAGGTCGATGGTGAATCAGTTAAGGGCAGATTTTGATGGATTGATTGAGACGTTAGAAGATGCTGATAGGCGAATTGAGAACGATCGTATTGATTTTGATGCTGCAAGTATGTTAAATGACTTGTTGGATAAAATAGAGTTTGATATCGCTGATTATGCTAGTTTTAAAGCGGCGCTAGGTGCGAGATGCTTTGTGACTTATTCGTTAGAACATGAAGACGCAAGGTATGATTCGCGTTATGGTGAATTGAAAGTTTTGATGATTGAGACTTTTAAAACAAAGCGTTCTGCGTATGCTTATGCCTTAAAAAATGGTATCAGTAAGGACATGGTTTGGAGTATGTATTGATAATTGATAATGCGCTTGGAATTTCGAGTGCATGTTTGGTTAATTGGAGGAGAAGTAGATGAATGAGATGAAGAAATTTGATGTTGCAATTATCGGCGCGGGACCAGCGGGTATGACAGCGGCGATTTATGCTGCTCGTAGTGGTTTGACAGTTGGGTTAATCGAATCAGGCGCACCTGGTGGACAAATGGTCAATACATTTGAAATTGAAAATTATACAGGTTTTGAGACTATTTCAGGGCCGGATTTATCGATGAAGATGTTTGATCATGCAAAACATGCAGGTGCCGAATATGTGTATGGTGATGTGCAAAAAATAGCGCCGTCAGAAGAGGGGAATTACTTAATAGATTGTGGTATGAATCAATTTTTAGCGCGTAGTGTCATTGTTGCAACTGGAACGAAGCATCGTAAATTAGAAATTCCAGGGGAGGCCGAGCTTGCTGGTCGTGGCATTTCTTGGTGTGCTGTTTGTGATGGTGCTTTTTTCAAAGATGAGGAGGTTGCGGTGATTGGTGGTGGCAATGCAGCGATTGAAGAGGCGATTTATTTAGCGGGATTGGCATCGAAAGTTTATGTTATTCACCGTCGTGATCAATTAAGAGCGGATAGTGTTTTGCAAAATCGAGCATTTGAAAACGAGAAAATAGAAATTATTTGGGATTCTGTGCCGCTGAAATTCACTGCAACTGAAGAAGGCAAGTTTGAAAGTATGACGTTAAAAAATCTGACTTCTGAGGCAGAGACTGATTTGTTTGTATCTGGAGCGTTTATTTATATCGGGAACGATCCGGTTACCCATATGTTAGAAGGGCTTGATGTGACGAATGAATTTGGAAATGTCATTGTTGATGCTCATATGGCTACAAAGATCCCTGGTATTTTTGCTGCAGGAGATGTGATTGAAAAAGAATTACGCCAAGTTGTGACGGCAACGAGTGACGGTGCGATTGCTGCTGGGAGTGCTTATAAGTATTTAGAAGTTTAAGTTTTGCCAAAGTGTTATGTGTTCGAGAAAAAGGGATTGCGTTCATATTCTGAATCCCTTGAACCTTATCACAGTCAAGGAGTGGTAAATATGTCCGCAAAGAAAAAAGAAACCTTAGCCCAAGAGCAAAGGAGAACTAAGCCAAAATTTGAGGATATCATCGCAACGAGAGCGAGTATGGATGATGAAGCAAAGAAAGTCGCATATGCGTTCTTAGATTATTGTAATGCGAAAAATATCACATACAAATGGTCATCAACCAATCGGTGGAATCTGAATATGAAAGGTAAAAGTCTTGGATATATTGGCATTGGCGAAAGAGATGTTGACGATGATTCATGGAATTTGGTTATGAATTTGAAAGAGATTCTTCAATATGAAGATGATATCCAAAAAGAGGGTTTGGCAGAATTTGTAGGCAATAACATCCTTGATTGTCGTGGATGTAGTTACAATTGTGCAAAATCTGCAACAATTAGCGGCAAAGAATACCATGGTATATGCAATGTTGGTACAAACTTGAAAAATCCTAATGGTGAAACACTAAAAAGCGTTCAAAAAACACTGGATTTTTTGTTGGCTTTAACACACGGGACAGCAAGTCGTCCGATCATCGATGCTACAACTAATGGGTTAACACGCATTGATAACAAGTTGCGTATAAGCGCCATATCAGATTTACAGGGCAACGCCAATGAAAATATGGATCATTTGTTTAATAATAAGTATAACAGCTACTTCTATGTTGGCCCGTATGAGCATCAAGTCAAACAAGGGATTCAAAATATAGTATTTCAATTGGATAAACCTGTAGAATTGAAGATGTACAGTTTGGTAACAGGCTTACGACTTGACGTTCCTAAAAAATGGGCGTTGTATGGTGCGGTATCTGAGGATGGGCCGTGGACATTGCTTGATAATCGGGATGAATTTCCAAAACCTGTAACACTTTATACTGAAAAGGCGTTCAAGATTGCTTCACCCCAATCCTATCAATATTATCAGATTAAATTTGAAGGGTGGTATTTTGTTGTATCACAAATCCATTTATATGTATGATTTACCAGCATGATTTAGTCTGTAAGGTGTTTACCTATAATTCTGGCATGCGTATTAAAAAAGTAAAAGAAAAATCCGCAAATGTTTAGGCTACATTTGCGGAAAAATAGACAATGTTGTTTTACGAATCGCTCTCTTTATGTGGCGCTTTTTTTTGGCCAATTTTGGGTTCAGTACCAGCGATAATTCGTTTGTAATTAGGGATATGCTTCACGATAATCAAAAGTGTAAAAAGTGTAAATATAATTCGTGGGATAAGTCCCATCAAATTTTCGTTAGCAAATGGATTCCACCAGACGGCAATAGACAATACAATTGTTGCAAGGACTGAACAAATAGAGATGATTTTGATAATGGCTAAAGAACCGAAGAAGACAGCTGCTAAAAGTAAGAATAAAAGTGGTGAATAAAATAAGATAACACCAGCTGATGTTGCAACCGCTTTCCCCCCTTTGAAGCCGGCAAATATAGGATAGATATGACCAATTAATGCAAAAATGGCGATGATTAAGGGGTGAATGTCAGTTTGGAAATTCATCGCAATCCAAACAGCAAGCCCTCCTTTTAAAATGTCAAGGATATAGACAACAAGTCCGCCTACTTTACCAAGAACGCGCATGGCATTGGAGCCTCCTAAATTTCCAGAACCATGTTCTCTAATATCAATTTTGTAGAAAGCTTTTCCGATGATCAGGCCTGATGGGAAAGAGCCAACTAGATAAGCGATTAAGATAAATAACAAACTGTTTAAAATAGGCATATAAACCAACCTTCCCTTAAGATACATTTATTTTTAGTAAGTTCCGCAATCAATAGCATGCTTGATTAGGCACTCTGCACATTTCAAGCCATCAATCGCAGAGGAAACAATCCCACCTGCAAAACCAGCGCCCTCTCCAGCAGGATAGAAGCCGCTCAAATTAGTAGATTGGAGCGTTTCAGAATCTCTTGTAATGCGCACAGGCGATGACGAGCGCGATTCAACACCTGTTAAAACAGCATCATGCATCGCAAAGCCTGAAATTTTCTTATCAAAAGCATTTATTCCTTCTACCATAGCATCACAGATTGCTTTTGGGAATAAATCATGAAGATTTGTCAAATGGACACCAAGTGCATAAGATGGCTCTATCTTACCGAGCGCAACTGACGAACGATTAGCGAGAAAGTCGCCAACAAGCTGAGCAGGTGCTTGATAATTAGCGCCTCCCGCAACAAAAGCTTTCTTTTCTAGTTCGCGTTGGAACGCTATACCAGCAAGTGGATGATCTGACGGAAAATCGTCTAATTGAATTTGAACTAAGATCGCACTATTGGCATTTGTTTCGTTTCTTGCATGCTCGCTCATGCCGTTTGTAACGACCATCTTTGCCTCAGATGAAGCAGGAACGACATAACCACCAGGACACATACAAAAGGTATAAACACCTCGTTCATTAGAGGCTTGATGCGTTAATCGATACGATGCTTTACCCAATCTTGGATGGTCTGCAAATGCTTTGTACTGAGCTTTATTAATCAGTTTTTGTGGATGTTCAATCCGCGCGCCAACAGCAAAAGGTTTTGCTACCATTTCTATCTTATGCGCGTAAAGCTGCTCAAATGTATCGCGCGCACTATGTCCAACAGCTAAAATGACATGGTCACTAGCGAATTTTTGGCTTTTGTTTGGCTCAAACCTATGGCTTGTTTTGACCCCTTGGACTTTACCATCAGCTATCATAAAATCATCGACTTTTGTATTGAAGTGAATTTCGCCACCTAAATCAACAATCGTTTTACGAATATTAACCACAACTTCACGAAGCAGATCAGTTCCGATATGAGGATGCGCTTCATAAAGAATTTCTTCAGGCGCACCAGCACGAACCAATTCTTCTAGTACTTTGCGACCGCGTAAATCTTTGACACGAGTCGTTAATTTTCCATCGGAAAAAGTACCAGCGCCTCCTTCTCCAAATTGAACATTAGATTCAGGATCAAGTATCCCATTTTGCCAAAAATGATCAATACTTTTGAGTCGTTCCTCAACAGACCCACCACGTTCGAACACAATTGGATGATAACCAGATTGAGCAAGCAATAAAGCAGCGAACATCCCAGCAGGACCAAATCCAATCACAATCGGCCGCTTACTTGGTATGCCATCTCGTCTAGGTGGCATTTCATATTCAAGATTAGGCGTTGGGCTTACGTTTGGTATTTTTTTATCCAAAATGCTCGCTTCGTTAGAGAGGGTGACATCGACAGTGTAAACAAATGTAATAATACCACGCCTTGCATCAATAGATTCCTTGAAGATTCGATAGTTTTGAATTTGAGTTTCTTTGATTTTCAACTTTTTGGCAATGAGTAGTGGTAATGTTTCAATGGACTCATCAATGCCAATTTTCAGTTGTGAAATGCGTACCATAGCTGCCACCTTTTAAATGATTTTATCTCTTTTAGAAAACCTTGACGTGATCGAATGGGTCTTTAGTTTTCTAATAAATTATATCACATTGAAACCGATTTGAATAGTGGCGAATGAGTTAATCTATATAAATACATTAAAATTTCGAAACCACTTACGATAAAATGTTGCTCCTACACAGCAATTGCCGAAGTGTTAAATGGGGGGCTAATATAGGGAAGAAAAAACGGTTTTGAATGCAGAATTGTAGTTTTTTGTTGATTTTTGATGATTTTATGTTATAATGGTGAATGGAAACGAGCGTGCTATAGCGATAGAATGATTAAAAAAGGAATGAGGAAGTGTGATTCAATGCTACATTTAAATGGTATTAGGAAGACTTACAAAACAGGAAACTTTGAACAAGTTGCGTTAGACAATGTTGATTTAAAGTTCCAAAAAAGTGAATTTGTTGCGATTTTAGGAACGAGTGGTTCTGGGAAAACAACATGTTTAAATGTTTTAGGTGGCCTCGATCGGTATGATGAGGGTGATTTAATTATCAATGGTAAATCAACAAAAGATTTCAATGATAGCGACTGGGATGCTTATCGAAATAATAGTGTTGGTTTTGTTTTTCAAAGTTATAATCTGATTCCTCATTTGAATTTGATTGATAATGTTGAAATGGGAATGACCTTAAGTGGCTTAAACTTTAGAGAAAAGCGTGCAAAAACACTCGCTGTTCTTGAGCGAGTTGGTTTATCAGATCATATTTATAAAAAACCAAATCAACTATCTGGTGGACAAATGCAACGGGTTGCGATTGCGCGTGCGTTAGCTAATGATCCAGATATTATTTTGGCTGATGAACCTACTGGTGCCTTGGATACTAAAACAAGTGCGCAAATCATGGCTTTAATTAAAGAAATTTCAAAAGATAAACTAGTCATTATGGTAACACACAATCCAGAATTAGCAGAAGAATATGCGGATCGATTGATTCGCTTTCAAGATGGTCGTGTCATTGACGATTCAAGTCGAAACATACCAACCCCTGACGTTATTTTAACAGATACACCAACGACGAATTTGAGTTCAAAAACAAACGAGCAATTGATTGGAATTCTTAAACATGTCGTTGATAATGAAAGAGGGCAATTGCTTGTTAGGGTGACTAAAAACCCGAACTCGCCAGATGATGAGACTGATCGATTTATTCATTACAATGATGGTCAGATTTATGAACTTACAAGTAAAAATCGTTCAAATGATCAATCTAGCACGGGATATAACTTGATCCATACAAGTATGAATTTCTTTACAGCGTTAAATTTATCTAGAAAAAATATTTCGATGAAACTATGGCGAACAGCTTTGGTGGCGTTTGCTTCTAGTATTGGTATTATTGGCATTGCTTTAATTTTAAGTTTATCAAATGGCTTTCAATATCAAATAGATCAGTTCCAAGTGAACGCATTGTCTGAATTTCCATTGATTATTGCGCAGACAGAGATGACTATTATTGAACTTGGACAGGTTCTTCAAGTTCCAGAAGAGGATGATCCTTTGACAGAGATGAGGTTTGCAGACACTGAGGGTGTTTATATCATCGATAGCGAAGAAGAAAACAGAGAGCATGTAAATATTTTCACAAACGAGTTTCTGGAGCACTTAGATGAAATAGATTCTGAGCATCTAACGAATATTGGATTTACACGCTTAGTGACAATGAACATCTTGCGTGAGATCGAGGATGACGAGTTTGTTCAGTTTACACTTGGTGGTGAAGGCTCTGCGATAGCAGATGTTGCTAGTGGTTTAGCTGGTGCGAGATTGAGTGCCTTTCCTGGAGCATCAGATGGTGATGAGGAGTCGTTTCTTGAACAAAACTTCAATCTTTTAGCCGGTGAATTTCCAGTAGATGAGACTGAGATCGTTTTAGTTGTTGATATCTATAACCGTGTAGATGATGTTATTTTAGAGCGTCTTGGATTTGATACAGATGGTTTAGAGCGCATCGATTTTGATGAGATTATTGGAACAGAGTTTAGATTGATCACAAATAATGACTTCTATGTTGAGACAGAGCAAGGAAACTTTTTGCCTAACAATGATTTAGAAGAAATGTACAACTCAGAGGACAGCATTGTGTTGACACTTACAGGCGTTATTCGTCGCCCTGATGATTTGTCTTTTAGCATGTTAGCGCCTGGATTAGCTTACAGTGATTCATTGGCTCAACGTGTGATAGAAATTGAAATGGAATCTGATATCGTGACGGCTCAAAAGGATGCTGATTATCACGTGATGACACTTGGTGCAATGACTGATGCTGAAAGAAATGCATTCATTGCTTCACTAGGTGGAGAAGAGACACCAATGATGATTTTCTTATATCCAAGCAGCTTTGAAGGGCAAGATGCTATTATAGCTCATTTAGAATACTTCAATGCTAATCAGGATGAGGCTTACCGAATTGCCTATACAGATTTAGCGAGCACCATGACGGACTTAACGCGAGGCATTATGGATGGTGTCACCATGACATTAATTGCTTTCTCAGCCCTTTCACTGGTCATTTCTGTCATTATGGTTGGAATTATCACTTACATTTCTGTCATTGAGCGTACAAAAGAAATTGGTGTTTTACGTGCATTGGGCGCAAGAAAGAAAGATATTTCTCGTGTCTTTAATGCTGAAACATTTATTATTGGTGTCTGTTCTGGTATTTTAGCGATCACGATTGCCTATGGTTTAACTTTGCCTATTAATCGCATTGTAGAAGAAGCAACAGAATTAGTTAATGTAGCCGATTTAAACCCGTTCCATGCTGGTATTTTAGTGATGGTTAGCTTGGCTTTAACCCTACTTGGCGGTATGCTTCCAGCTAACATGGCAGCAAGGAAAAATCCGGTCGAAGCGTTGCGTGCAGACTAATTAGGACTGTTAAAACTTATTTAAGAAAAGAGGTTTGAATAAAATGAACTATTTTTTTAAGCTTGGAGAAAATATCGCTTTTGAAAATGCAATGGGTACCTTTTCGCTTCAACATTTCTTCGCTTTATTCCTCACCCTGATTCTTGGAATTTATATGGTTTGGGATTATAATCGTAGTACAAATAAAGTTAAATATCGACGAAGATTAGCTATTATTATTTTACTTGTTGTCCTTTCGCGCCATGTTGTAGAGTTCTTGACGGGTCAATACACCGTACATCGTCTTCCACTTCATCTATGCACGGTGGGCGCCTTCTTCAAGCTGTATGATGCTTATGTTGAAAACAAATACACCAAAGAAATCTTTTTCTTAATTACTTTTCCAGCAGCTTTCATTGCGAATGTTTTTCCAGACTGGACGCATCAGCCACTGATCAATTTTAATACTTGGCAACAATTTTTATTCCATGCCCTGCTTATCAATTATGTTTTAATGCGTTTATTTGCAGGTGAAATGACGCCACATATTAAAAAAATATGGATTCCAATTGCATCCTTGATAATCGTTATTCCAATCATGCTTGTGATTAATGGATGGTTAGGAACTAATTTCTTCTTTGTTAGTACTTATTCGCCAAATTCCCCGCTTGAGACGATCTATACACAATTTGGTAGTACGTTATACTTGCCTGTTTTTCTTTCGATCGTACTCGTTATCTTCATTAGCATTTATGCCATCTTAAGTATTTGTCGATTCATGTATGCTTATCTGAATTCGAAAACTCAAATGGGAAATCAAATATGAGATATCTTTTTGGTCATCGTGGTGAAGAAGAATCCGGTTTTAAAGACTTTGTTTAGAACAATCAACTAAAATAAAAGGGGATTTATTCGTGGAAAATTTAGTGAGAATATTAGAAATAAGCAGGTATCACATTCCTGTGGTAATGGGTTCTTTTCACATCATATCAATTTTGATTACAATTGGACTATCCATCTTTGTAGGGATTCGTTTTAAAGGAAACACTTCTATGACGACCTACAAAAAACTTATGTTTACAGCAGCAGTATTTTTTATCTTTACAGAAGTTTGGAAACTCTTAATTATGAGTTTTCCATCTAATGAAGCAAATTATTTTAGATTACGTGAATTTCCTTTTCAGCTTTCTAGTTTACCTTTACCAATCATGCTCACCGCCGCTTTAACAAAGAATGAGCGACTACGCCAACTATTAAACTATTTTATGGCGACTTATTTAACCTTAGGTGGCCTTGCAGCTGTGGTAGCACCTGAATCAATCTTTCGTGCACCATTATTTATTCCGCTTCAGTCAATTGCTTTGCATATTGTCATGTTTGTCATAGGTGTTTATCTATATGCGACTGGGTTTGTTAAGTTTGAAATTAAAAGCTATCGATTCAAACGAGCGGTATTGATGTTTCTAGCTTATTTTATCATTGCTCAAGGAATAGTTATCATCGCAGGAATCATCGGGCTTTACACACCAGGCTATCTTGGACTTGGTCGAATGTTTGCTGAGGGTGATTATAGTGGGAACTTCCTGATTCTAGCACATATTTCACCTTGGTTTATTTCTAATATTCCTGTTGCTAGAGATTTACAACGATTCATACTAGATCAAGGTGGAAGTTTATTTGCAGGCTATCTAGTCGTTTGTATGATTTATATAACAGGTGCTACGACAGTATCTTATGTGATTTATAATGCCTCAGTAATTGTACAGCGATTGTGTAGCAAAGTGATTGCACGTCAACAAAGACTTCACTTTTTAAAAGAGGAGTGTTATAATGAGATGACTGGACAGAATTTAACTGTCGAGCAATCATATAGCTATAGAGAAAGTGAAGGATAAAAAAATGAAACGAGTAATTTTAACAATAGTTCTAATTTTTGCCATTTTGCTAGGTTTAGTAGGCGTCGGATATGCAACTGTCATTAGGCCTCGACTTCCTGAATGGACTGTGACGCAGATGATGGAGCAGTTAAGTGAATTAGATTTGCATGAATTGGGACTTGAAGAAGAACTTACAGCGAGTCAATTAGAGTTGTTTGAAGTGATTTTAGATATAGTTGTCGAAAATCTTTCTTATGAGATAACCAATTCAAGAATTGAAGGTCGAATGGCCTACGTTACGTTGAGTTTGGAAGTCGTAGATACACCAAAACTCCTTCTGGATAATTCTGACATCATTTTTAATAATATTCTATCGAATTTGGGACTCTTGTTTTTTACAGCATTAGAGGGTGGTATTGAAGGCGTTATCGTTCAAGAACTTCTTAATCTGTTAACTGACGATCAGACGATCTTTTCGATGACAACCCAAGAGGTAGAAATTGAGCTTGAAAGGTCTGGCTTTTTTTGGATTCCGATTCTTACTGATGAATTTTTGTTATCTATGATCGGCTTAAACGATTTGGATTTAGGTTTCCTAGAGCAAATGATCAGATAAAAAGGAACGCTTTCGTGATTCTTGGTATTGAAAAAACTGTATAACTTTGGTATCCTGTCATAGGATACCTTTTAAATGTGAGGAATGATGTCGATGTATGAGATTTTAAGAGTAGAAAAATTAGCAGAAAAAATAGTGCTGATGGATGTAAGAGCAGAACGTGTTGGAAGATATTGTGAGCCTGGGCAGTTTGTTATCATCAGATTAGATGAGAAAGGCGAGCGAATTCCGTTAACGATTTGTGATTATAACCGCGAGCAAGAGACGGTTACGATTGTTTTTCAAGCTGTAGGTGCCACAACGGAGAAGATGTTGCGTTTAGGCGTTGGCGATTCGTTTAAGGATTTCGTTGGACCGCTGGGGTGTGCAGCATCATTTATCTTGGCACCAGGTGGTGCTTCGCAAAATGCTGCAGCATCATTTATCTCAGCAGCAGATGGTGCTTTGCAAAATGCTGCAACGGAGTTTGTAAAAGAAGAGATCGATGCATTAAAGAAAAAGAAGTTTTTATTTGTTGCTGGTGGTGTTGGTGCAGCGCCTGTTTATCCACAAGTGAAGTGGTTGCATGAACAAGGGATTGGAGCGGATGTCATTGTTGGCGTTCGAAATGCTGAGATGCTAATTTTGGAAAAAGAAATGCGTGCGGTTGCTGGCAATTTATATATCGCGACAGATGATGGTAGTGTAGGGCATCATGGGCTTGTTACGGATGTCATTAAAAAGCTTGTTTTAGAAGATGGTCAAAAATATGATGAATGTATCGTGATTGGACCGATGGTGATGATGAAATTTGTCAGCTTGTTAACGAAGGAGTTTGAAATCCCAACGACTGTAAGTATGAACTCGATTATGGTTGATGGTACGGGAATGTGTGGTGCATGTCGCATAACTGTTGGAGATGAAGTTAAATTTGCTTGTGTTGATGGGCCTGAATTTGATGGTCATTTGGTCGATTTTGATGAAGCGATGAAAAGGCAGCAAATGTATAGTGATGATGAAGCCAAAGCGATGAAAAGGCAGCAAATGTATAGTGATGATGAAGCCAAAGCGATGCTTAAGTTGAAAGAGAATCATAGTGGTGGATGTGGCTGCACCCCTAACGGGCGTTCGCCACAAGAAAAGAGTTGTTCCTGCGGTTACTCGGAACAGAAGAAGAGTTGCTGCGGAGGTGATCAGTAATGAGTGTGTTGAAGGCAATTCCTGTAAGGGAGCAAGAGGGGAAAGTTCGTGCGAGCAATTTTGACGAGGTTTGTTACGGGTATAATTTAGATGAGGCTGTTGCTGAGGCAACGAGATGTCTTGAGTGTAAGAATGCTAAATGTATTGTCGGATGCCCTGTCGCTATTGATATTCCTACTTTTATTGGAGAGGTCAAAGCGGGGGAGATTGAAGCGGCGTATCAAACGATATCTAAGTCATCGGCTTTGCCAGCGATTTGTGGTCGTGTTTGCCCGCAAGAGACGCAATGTGAGGCGGTATGTATTCGAGGGATTAAAGGGGATGCCGTTAATATTGGAAAGCTTGAGCGTTTTGTTGCCGATTGGGCGCTTGAGCATGAGATTCAACCTGAAAAAGCTAAGGTGTCGAATGGGCGCAAAGTAGCGGTTATTGGATCAGGACCAGCTGGGCTTACGTGTGCGGGTGATTTAGCGAAGATGGGGTATGAGGTGACGGTATTTGAGGCGCTTCATGAGTTGGGTGGCGTATTGGTGTATGGGATTCCCGAGTTTCGCCTTCCGAAGAAAGAAGTTGTCGCTAAAGAGATTGATAAGGTTAGAGAGCTTGGGGTGAAATTTGAGCTGAATGTGGTGATTGGAAAGTCGATCACGATTGATCAGTTGATGGCAGATGAAGGTTTTGAAGCGGTGTTTATTGGGTCGGGTGCGGGACTTCCAAAGTTTATGGGGATTGCTGGTGAGAATGCGAATGGTGTTTTCTCAGCGAATGAGTATTTAACGAGAAGTAATTTAATGCGTGCGATTGATCGTGAGTATGATACGCCGTTGATGACTGGAAAGAAGGTTGCTGTTGTCGGTGGCGGCAATGTGGCGATGGATGCGGCGAGAACAGCGCTTAGAATGGGTGCCGAGACGCATATTGTTTATCGGCGAAGTGAAGAAGAGCTTCCTGCACGTTTGGAGGAGATTCATCATGCAAAAGAAGAGGGGATTATTTTTGATATTTTAACGAATCCAACTGAGATTTTAGTTGATGAAGCGGGTTGGGTTAAAGGGATTCGTTGCGTGAAGATGGAACTTGGTGCTCCTGATGAGTCGGGTAGGCGTCGCCCAGTCGTGGTAGAGGGTTCTGAGTTTGAGATTGAAGTTGATACGGTGATTATGTCTTTGGGAACTTCACCAAATCCATTGATTGCTTCGACCACAGATGGGCTTGAGGTTAACAGATGGGAATGTATTGTTGCTGATGAGGTAGCTGGGCAGACGAGTAAAGTTGGGGTGTTTGCTGGTGGGGATGCTGTGAGTGGAGCGGCGACGGTGATTCTTGCGATGGAAGCGGGAAGGGTTGCAGCGAGGGGAATTAATGAGTATTTGAATCAATCAAAGTGAGTTGAGCGTACTTGGTTTGCTTGTTTCAATATGTGAGGATAGTGCATACGATGCCAGAAAACAAAGATATCAACTTATCAGAAAAAGAAGCAAAAGTCCGTGAATTTATATTAAACGATTCGATGTTCAAAGTTATGTTAAAAATTGGGTTACCGATCGCTTTTTTTCAAAGTTTAAATCATTTGCTTCGAATTCTTGATGTCTTTATGGCAGCTAGTATTGATGCGACTGCGGTCTCAATGGTGACATTTCTGGGGCAAATCAATATGGTAATTGGTGGTTTGGGTGTCGGGTTAGCAGCAGGGGCAACGCTTAAGATTAGTGCGATGTATGGTAAAGGTGACTACGTGACTGTTAGGAAACAAATCAATGCTTTATTTGTATTAGCAGGTATCTTTTGCCTTGGAATCATGCTGATTATTTTGCCATTAACGACGCCAATTTTACGGTTTTCTAATGTACCAGAGGAATTTATCGCGATGGGAAGAACTTACTTTACGATCGAATTCTTTGGGGTAATCATCATGATTTTAAATGGGATGTATATCGCATTAGAGCGTGTTCAAGGAAATGCTAAGCGAATTTTGAAGATCAACATGATTGCAATGCTCATTAGGTTATCTTTTACAGCTTTCAGCGTTTATATTTTAAGAGAAGGGATTACTTTTATCGCCATTTCAGTGTTAATTTCTCAAGGTTTTATTTTCGTGGTCGGATTGTATCATTTAATCGGCAAGAGCGAAATTTTCAAAATTTCATTAAGAGATGTGACTTTGAAAAAAGAGATTTTAAGGCCGATGATTTTGGTTTCGATTCCGATCATGATTGAGCGCTCGACCCTTCATTTTGGAAAAGCAATGATGAGTTCAATGCTAATGCGCGTAAATATTTTGTTAGCAGGTGGGCTTAGTATTTCTAATATGCTGTGCGGAATTGGAATCGCGCCACAAATGGGTTTTCAAGATGCTGCGATTCCGATCATTGCGCAAAATATGGGTGCTGGGCGCGTTAAGCGAGCAATTGAAGGCTTTAAAGCGGTATTTGTGATCAATACGATTCAAGCCATTTTATTCTTTTTGCCTTTATTTTTTCTCGCACGATTTACGACAGGCTTTTTTGCAAGAGACGATATGATTTTCCATGAGATTATCTATACCGTTCATATTTGGGATGTTTGGAGCGTATTAGTGCTTGGCTCCTATGCTGCGGTTAAAGCCCTTTTGTTTGGGTTAGGCTATACGAAGCTAACGTTATTTTTAAATTTCTGCCGAATCTTTTTATTCCGAATCCCTGTTTTGTGGTATTTACAAAATTTTACAACGATGGGTGATGCGTCGGGTGGATTTGCTATTATGTTTAGTAATGTGGCAGTAGGTGTTTTGAGTATTTTGATTGCGATCAAATGTGTGAATCAGTTGTGCCAGAGGCATGATATTTCTTTTTGGCGTGCGTGATAAGGATCAAAAAGAGATGATGATAGACTTGAAAGGGTATAAGTGCCAAAGGTAAAGGCATTTGAGGTGGTGAAAATGAAGGCTAGTCGGTTATTCGAAATATTGTATTATTTGCTTAATAATAAGAGTGTGACGGCAGCTGAGTTGGCTGAGCGATTTGAGGTTTCAGTGCGTACCATTTACCGAGACATTGATGCGATTAGTTCGTCTGGAATTCCGATATACACAGAACAGGGAAGAACTGGAGGAATTAGTTTATTGCCGAATTTCGTCATGGACAAATCGGTTTTAAGTGAAAAAGAGCAGCATGACATTTTAGCAAATTTGCAAGGTTTATTTCAGTTAAATTCAGATGAAACAGATTCGACTTTGCAAAAATTATCAGCAATCTTTAATAAAACGGCAATCAATTGGTTAGAAGTTGATTTCTCTTGGAATAGTTATCAAAAAAATTATTTTCGTGATTTAAAAACCAGCATTTTAGAACGTCGCATAATTGAATTTGATTATTATAGCTCACACAATGAAAAAACAAATCGACAAGTAGAGCCATTTGGGTTATGGTTTAAACATCGCGCATGGTATTTGGATGCTTATTGTTTAATGCGTCAGGAAATCCGGCTGTTCAAGTTAGTTCGAATGCGGAATTTACAAATTACCGACCAGCAATTTGCGGAACGTTACACAACCAGTGATTTGGGAGAATTAGATGTAAGGGAAGATGAGCAAAAAGATATTGACCTACGCTTAAAAATTGCACCTGAGATGGGACATCGGGTTTTAGATGAGTTTGATTTTGAAAAGGAAGTTGAAGAGCAAGATGGTTATTTCATCGTTTCAACAACTTGGAAAGATAATGAGATATTGTACGGGTTTATTTTATCTTTTGGAGAATACATTGAAGTGCTAGAACCATCTTGTGTACGAGAAGTGATTAAAAAGCGGGCACAAATGATTATTGAAAAATATTAAAAATCTCGAAGGGGCTGTCTAGCGAAAGAAAGTAAAAAAATCGGGAAGAAGTCAATGACTAGAACCCGATTTTTTGTTATAATTTAAGTATGTCCAATACAAAAATTACCACATGTAATGATACCAAAAAT
>Ga0131853_10003875_pt1 | contig 26865 bp, 15 predicted proteins | sample TergutLab28metaG_FD_92764 | JGI IMG/M metagenome (GOLD analysis project Ga0131853, IMG submission 92764) | Labiotermes labralis P1 segment gut microbial communities from Petit-Saut dam, French Guiana - Lab288 P1 (version 2) (version 2) | ecosystem: Host-associated > Arthropoda: Insects >... | reverse complement strand
TTATTTCGACACAATACAAGATTATAGACATTCGACATAATTCATGATCAAACACTTTTCGACATTACGGTAGGTCAAACTTATTTCGACACAATACAAGATTATAGACATTCGACATAATTCGTGATCAAGCACTTTTCCAAATCTGTCAAACGTTTGCAACGTCCTCGTTCCTATTACCCACATCATTCTACATGTTCAGTAATTGGTCTCCGACAAAAATGCCCTTTTGAAGCCTTTAGTTAGAAGTCCCTGAATACAACAATTTAATATTTAATTTAGTTTCCATTGGTATTGACATTCCTACACTTCGAATCTCAGCGCTGTCAATTGAACAGTGTGCTGTGAGTGTGCTAGGCGAGACATCATTCTGTAAGAGAAGAGGAATCTCATTTCTCTCGGTGCCCCTCCTTGGAGCCCCATTCCTCTCTCCAAGTTGACAGCCATGACTGTTTTGTTTGTGTCACTTGAACCATTCCCGTAGTGTTGTTCGATTCAGTCCGTGTGACCAGAGAGAATACAGACGGCCGAATTATGAAAATGACTCCTGCCGCCACTACCACCCCTGGAGACACGCACCGCCAGTGGCTCTGTGACAGGAGGGAGGAGCATGCAAGATGGACTGATCGGACTGAGAGAAGGCTAGAGAACGACAGAGATGAAGATTGAGTGGAAAGAACTCTGCAAAACGAGATAATATATGTAACTTAGACTGCAAGGCCCTTGCTGTGGAGTTCATTAGATTAATTGAGTTGGTAACATGGCTGTGCTCCGGACAGTGATGAGTTACAGTTGGTATTTCAAACGTATTTCTAACATTTAAAACGCAGTGTTCACTCACCATTAGATGTTGTTCCTATGCTTAAATCATTTCTAATATTTCCAAGTTTGATATGCTTAGAACCAGCAGAAGGCCTCGAAAAATGCTGCTATGTACGCCTAACTAACTATGCATTCAATGTTTTTTTTACAGTTTTACCGTGCATCTTAATGTTATCACGTCCTTTATTTTTTATTTATATATTTATTTATTTTCTGTGGCGCTGCGGCCCAACGCGGGTCATGGTCTCCTCATTCTTGAGGTTTCTAGACCACACACAACGATGCATCACAGTACGTAGGACTCCTCTGGACGAGTGGTCAGTGCATCGGAGACCAACACACAACACTCACAACAGACACATCCATGCCCCCGGTGGGATTCGAACCCACAATCCCAGCAAGCGAACGGCCGTAGACCTACGCCTTAGACCGCGCGACCACTGGGACCGGCACATCTTTTATTTATCCAACTGAATGCACAACTTGAGTGTTCTACAAAGTTGTTAAAACTTACCTTAAAATTTACATTGAAATGCTCCTACATGTTTCGGTTTAACAACCATCAACAGGGAGCTTATTGTTGTGCTTTGCTAAAGTTATAATTATTAAAATAGTTAGTTAAAAATGTCGTTATGAATATGCAGCCACACGACCCAACTGATTCATAACGACATTTTTAACTAATTATTTTAATAATCATAACTTTGGCAAAAACACAACAAGAAGCTCCCTGATGATGGTTGTTAAACCGAAATATGTAGGAGAATTTTAATGTAAATTTTAATGTAAGTTGCAACAATTTTCTAGAGCAATCTATTTGTGCATTCTGTTGGATAAATAAAAGACTTGACTCAATGCACTTGTATCGCAGTTCTTTAGATTGAGTTGGTGATGTAGTTGTGTTCCAGAGTTTGTTATGTTATAAGCCAATTTAAAAACTAGATCTATCTAACACCTCTAAACGCAGTACTGCTTCACATGAAATAATATCTGATGAAACTGTTACCGTAATTCAATTCCAATTAGATCTGCGATAGAGCGGTACTTTCATTACTGGCTTTTCGGGACAACTTATGGGTCCCATCTTCGACTGCTCGAACGTTGAAGATAGGGCCGACAGGTTGTCCCGAAACTTCGATAATAAGCTACAATTCTAGCCTGCATAAAACCCCAACAGTTCGCAGATTGTATGGCGGCGGAAGCCTGAAATCACGCAATTCCAATAATTCTTAAAATCCTTGCAAATAACCAACTTGACGCACAGTCTTTCATGAACATTTATTTCTATTCTCTACACGTTTCGAGCAGCCATGTGCCCATCATCAGGAGAATTATTGTATCAATGCGACGCCTGGTTTATGTCACTCTGTGTAGATGACCATCTGGTATGCAGGTTAACCTGCATACCAGATGGTCATCTTGCACAGTAGGCGCAATACATTTCAGCAGCTTTAGAATAAATCCTACACATAGCTTCAACATAATTACCAACCCTGCTTGCAACAAATTACAAATATGGATATAAAATTACTAATCTGTTGAGTAAGGCTTCGTTGTACGCCTTCGGTACTGAGTACTACTTTAAGAGATTTTAATAGTTTTATGTTTTGTTGAACGTGCATCCCGGTATGATCCTTGTAAATAACCAACTTGACGCACATTTTTCATATATATTTATTTCTAATCTCTACATGTTTCGGGAAGCTATGTGCCCATCATCAGGAGAATTATTGTATCAATGCAACGCCTGATTTAAGTCACTGAGTGTAGATGACCGTCTGGTATGCAGGTTAACCTGCATACCAGACGGTCAACAAAACATAAAACTCTTAAAATCTCTTAAAGGAGTACTCAGTAGCGAAGGCGTACAACGAAGCCTTACTCAAGAGATTAGTAATTTTATACCCATATTTGTAGGTTGTTGCATGCAGGGATGCCAATTATTTTGAAGCTATGAGTAGGATTTATTCTAAAGCTGCTGAGATGTATTGTGCCTAGTGTGCAAGATGCACTGCATAATACTATCTCTTGTGCCTCTGGCTTCAGGTGCACGGCACGGCGGGATATCTAACTTGACGGATTTACTAAATGTGGTTGAACGTCCTGGCCGTGAGAGACAATATTTGAAATCGAATTCGTGTAGAAGTCTGTTGTTTTGCGTTATCACACACTTAGAATAAAATGGGCTTAGAAGTTCTGTTGCGGCGAGTTTTCCACACACAACAAAATAAGATCATTACAGCCTTTCGAAATCTGCGCTTCTTTCTACGACTTGATAAAAACAATTAATGAAGGGCCGATATTTTGGATCTGAAGCTTGTAATGACATAAGAGTTCATAAACATCTGAACAGATTTGTAATCAGAAGGTTTTGTGATAAATGTATAAAACTATCCACTCAAAGGTTTCACTGTTTGACAATTAACCAGCTGTAGAAACCGATATTCGAAATTATCGACAATAATAGAGAAAGAATTAACAAATATTAAACCTACTTTTAACCGTCTCCGTATGGAGATGGAAGTATTTCAAGGAAAGGCGATTCCTAATTTATTTCTGAAGTTGTCATGTTCAAAATATTTGATGACCTAACACTGAGTAGTATTTAACTGAAGCCAACAGTTCCTTTTGTGTACAGACAGATATTCATAAATATTAAATTACAAATTGTAAAGACAGGTCAATAACTTAGTTTACTGGGAGATGTCCATTAAGGAGGCGAATGTACGCATAGGACTGTAGTGCTAATCTAAGAAGAACAACAACAACAAGAACAAGAACAAGATGGAGGAGGAAGAGGAAGAGGAGGAGAAGAAAAAGAACAAGAACAAGAAGGAGGAGGAAGAGGAGGAGGAGGAGAAGAACAAGGAGGAGGAGGAAGACGAGGAAGAGGAGGAGAAGGAGGAAGAGAAGAACAAGAAGAACAAGACCAAGAAGGAGGAGGAAGAAGAGGAAGAGGAGGAGAAGAAGAAGAAGAAAGAAGAAGAGGAAGAGGAAGAATTCCTTTATATATAGTCTAAAACAAAGTTACGATTGTACTCTTTGTCTTGCATGAGTGTAAAACTGGGTCTTCTCGGAAGGAAGGAAACACGTTGACATTTTTTAGAACTGACTAAAGGGGAAAAAATTATGTAAGAGAAGCCTAACAGGGAAATGGAGAAACACATATAACGAGCACCTGCAAGAGTTTAATTTGTACTGTGCACGTAATAGGCCTAATACCGGAGCTATTAAAGCAAGGCGGAGCGAATTTGTGATATACGTACATGTATATCGCATGGGAAAACACTAAAACCCATTCTCTTGCAAAGTTTATTCAAGAAACCTCAATGGAACAGACCGCCGTGGGATATCAGGCGTAGGCAGGAAGATAATGTTGAACAGAATCTTAGACACATAACGTGAAAGTATGTTGGCTAGGTATAAGTGTTTCAGGATATGGACCAATTGGAGATATTCTTAACAAAATCAGCGAAGGCATTAATTAGATATATGCAGCAACATTACCCCAGAATACTAGCCGTAAGCAGGTACGTACGAAGCGTTAGAAAGAGTACAAGTCTAATTTCCGGTTAGCACTTTTTACTGATCTAAGATCTGAGAGCACAGGAAGCAACAGCGACAAGCTGATGTGCGTAGTGGAAAACCTCACACTCGACTCGAGTATACAGACACCTCATCAATATTTTACATTATCCTTGCAAACTTTTTTAAAAACACTCATATTCTTGGCGTATCAAGTACTCTGAGGCTTTCCACACACTTAATGCTGTATCACTTCCCTCCCACGAGAGTGAACTACCACAGAGCTGCCAACACAACGCATAATAATACAATTCATTAACGCTTCCGATTATGTCTTTTCTTCTAAACCAGTTTTCTTCCCCATACTCATCGTGTTGCCATCATTCGTAAAGACATAACCCTTACAGCAACACACGACTGCCTAATCGCATTTTAAAAGTTCTTACCTGCACAGTCTTCAGACACTTTCATTACGTATTGCTTGGGAGCAACACTTTAAGAACAGACGCCTTGTAAATGACATAGGCTTAGTTAAACAACAATTCTGAACGGAGCAGGTTTATGTAGCAGGAAGACCGTAGACTTTCACTCGTGTTGTGGTTGTTGGCAGTATCGTCGAGACTAAAGCCTACTCACGATTGAATTTTAGTGGTTTTCTCAGGTTCAACAGGCGAATTATGGGATGATAGGGTAAGGTAAAGGTAAAGTGATCCCTTTACAGGCCAGGTGTGGCCCGGAGGGTGGTTAGAGGTATAGGTCTACTCTTCCATGTCCGAGGCACTAGAAGGGAGTGAGTGGTCAGCAGCATGCCCCGGCTGCACTTTACCCCCGGGAAAGACCCGGTACCCATTTTACAGGAGGCTGGGCGGGCCCCAGGTCCGGTCTGGATGGGCAGAAAATCTCGTCGCCACCGGGATTCAATCCCTGACCGTCCAGCCCGTAGTCAGTCGCTATACCGACTGAGCTACCGGGCCCTAATAGTATAATATAAAAAAAAGGTAAAGTGATCCCTTTACAGGCCCGGTGTGGCCCAGAGGGTGGGTACAGGTATAGCTCTACTCTTCCATGACCGCGGCACTAGAAGTGGGTGAGTGGTCAGCAGCACGCCCCGGCCGCACTTTACCCCTGGGAAAGAACCGGTACCCATTTTACAGGAGGCTGGGATGATACGGTACTTTTAAATATGAGAAAGTAAAGACAGTGAAAACAGCGGGTTGCAATTTAGAGTTGAGAAGAGGACGAGAGAGAGAGAGAGAGAGAGAGAGTGTGTGGAACGTCATCCACACTGTGCCCACTTCAGTAATGACAAGCAATGAATGAGCAGTAAAATAAGGCCATTTTACTACGATATACAACTATGCAACACGAGGACGGTAAACACAGATATGCAGTTAAGACTGACAAGTGCTTATACACCTCGCAGCCTAGGACGTCACCTACATTCTGCCTACCTTGAGGATGAAGAGCAGAGAGCTAGAACGCAAGTTACATTTTAAAGAGATTTTGTTTGAAAGCAGAACCCAGGCACACGGTAAAGTGATCAGTCACAACACGACTCATCTCCAGCTGCATTTTCACATGAGTAAGTTCCCATATAGTAATATGTGATCCATCACATAGCACAGTTTCTTATGCTGGGTTTAACAGCAGTAAATTGTTTGTGATTCGTTCAGTGCCATGTAGATGGTTTTTATTGTAATGTGAGTTGGTGTCCTCGTCCGTAAATCTGAGTACAGTGTTATACGAATCGTTTCCAAATTTTGTCTATGTAAGGTAAATCAGTCCCATTACAGGCCCGAGGTGCCCAGAGGGTTCCAGGAAGTTAAGGATCCCAGATTACGTGAAAATGGCCCAAGATTGTGGTAAGGTTGTCAGTCTTACGCACCGGCCGTTTTTTACCCCTAGGAAATACTCCTGGTACTAGTTTCTGTTAGAGACTGAGTTGACCCCAGGACCATAGTGCGATCGGAGTGATTATGCCAATAAAAAATTCCAATGACACAATCTGGAATCGAACCAGCGACCTTCCGGTTTGTAGCACAACACCTTAGCCACTGTGCTACCGCGGTCCCCTTGCCTATATAAGGAATAAATCTTAAAGAAACTTTTTAGCAGGTGTTTTGGTGCTGAAGTTACTTCGTAATCAACGATATATCGACCAATAAAAGAATTTCTAAAAATCATTTTCGTTATAACAGAAGAAACGAGGGCGATCGCTATGTACTCTGTTAGAATAAACCGTAAAAATGCTGAAACCTGTACAAAATAATGTCCGTGAAGATCTTTAAAATGTTGAACCAAGGAAATCTATAAAGCAAATTGATCTGTAAAGGCAGTCTCATAAGAGTTTCGTTTGAAAAAGGTATAACTTTGTGGAATGTTGCAGGAACGTTCAGTCTTTGTTTAGATAGTGCAGGCTAGTAACTGGTCCTGTGGTGAAGTAGAGGTATTGCGGATGAGATTACTTGAACGTTCATCTCAATGCTCAAGGTAACATAATCTGTTGACAGATAAGCCATACGGCGGACTAAATGAAATAAATAATTAGGCGTGGTTTATCCGCCATTTCTAGACAAGAACTTCTGTTTTATAAGTCATCCACCGGAAGTCAAGGATAACTGGGAGCTGAAGATTATTCCCACTGTCTGCTGTAACATGCGGTAAGTTATTTTTGTGATAAAACCAATTAGATTTACTAATTTCTCTAATTTATTTTTGGAATAAAACTCTACACGTTTCGGATAGTTCCTCTGTCCATCATCAGGAGTTTTTCACTGTACACACAGCAATGGTATATGTCATACATGTTTGCTGACAGCTTGCGAGCAGGATCAGATCGGAACAGCAGTTCCGTCCTGATCCTGCTCGCAAGCTGTCAGCAAACATGTATGACATATACCATTGCTGTGTGTACAGTGAAAAACTCCTGATGATGGACAGAGGAACTATCCGAAACGTGTAGAGTTTTATTCCAAATAAATATTTGAGTAATTGGTGCATCTAGTTGGTTTTTATTATAAAAATTCATCACGATGTACGGTCACCTGAACGTCAAATGCGGTAAGTTAAGTTTTATAGTACACCTTTTTAATGCAGGTCCTAAGGGAGGGTTTGTAGTTTCCATGACTGGATTCTGCTTTCAGTTGGACACCCTGCAGAAAGCATTACTACTACAAAGAAAGGATCAAAGCAATAATGAATTGCTGTTTCGAGGAAGGTAATAGGCAGCTGAGGATATCACCTGCTGTCTCCTACCCCAGGGTGACACTAAAACACGAGCGGCGCTTTTCCTAGACGTCCCAGGTGAGGACCTTGATGGTTCTTCTCCTGTACCTCCCCATCACATATTCTTCGTACCGCAAAAGGCGGTAGTATAAGATAACAAGTTAACTTTTGCTTACTTTTTAATAAACTGCAAAGTGGGAAACAGAAGACAAGAGAACTTTTCAGTGTACTTTCGTTGTCTGTTCTCATCCTTTGCAAAACTCCTCTACCAGATGCTGCATCGGCCGCACAGCAAAGCCGTTAACATCGGCAGATCCTTTCACGGCTTGCAATTTAGAACAAGCAAGGTTTGGTGTGACGTTTAACAGCTATGTAGTGAAGCTAAACATCAAACGCAATTTGTCTATGCTAGTTCTCTCACATGTTGTTAAAATATATTGCCACATATTTAATAAATTAGACAACCACGGCAATATTTTTCTTGTCTAGGTTACTGGATTTCGAGACCAACAAAATAATCTCTCCGTATCGTTGTAAAATATTTCACAGTACAAATCTTATTTTTATAAAATATTAAATAAGTTGGATACAATTTTTTTGCTGTACCTCAGCACAACTTGGAAGTAAAGAACTGCGAATTCTGCATCTCAAAACTAGATGGCAGCTGTTGCTCAGCTTGACGCTCCGACTACTCTTTTACCAAAGATATAACCCTTCAGCCTATTGGACAGAAGGCAGATGACCGGCTGGACTTCGAGAGCAAGTGTGTTGCAAAAGCACTTAGGTTCTACGCATGTAGTTCAATTTCCGCTTTATACACATGTAAAATGTATTTGAAAGTTTTATAATGAGCACGTCTAATTCTATTTATGCAGACCGTCCCAACCACGAAACAAGGGTTATTGGTCTCGTCCAAATAACTCTGCAATAGCGAATGTCTTTAAGAAACATCCAGACCGCATATGTACAGCTGAATATAACATTACCGTTGTCATATAACTGAATTTTTTTTTTTTTTAGAAATTCTTAAATTCCCCAGGCATCACTTTTCGAGATCCTATTTTAGTAGAAGCCTGTCTTCCGGGCCATTATTTCGAATTGAAACTGGAATATACACTGTTATGTTAGGCGTGGCATTCAACCGTTAGCTAAAACAACACAAATGTAACTGCGAAAAGAGAACGTCAGATATTCCATTTCAGTTTCACAATATCTCAATTTGACTATTCATTTGTAAATCATACGAATGAACACATTAGTACAGTCAATGGCACGCGAAGCTTACAATACCCCTGAACAGTCGCCTCTTCCTTGAATTATCTTATTATATTTATTGAAATTAATCATATGTGTTTCCAGAAATTAATTGCAGCAAATATATAAGAGAAATATTATTTGATGGTATTTTATTTACGTGTGAAAATTACCCCAAGTAAAAACTTTAGGCGTGGCGTTACCGTACATAAAGCTGTATCAAATTAAACGTACCTTCCATCAATATCCTAATGAAGAAGAAGTAAATAATCACGGGGTAAAAAAGAACGGTGGAAAGAAAGAAGAAGGAAAATGAAGGAAATAAACAATAATCGGAGCAAAATAAAGAGTTCCGTAAAATATTCTGCAATTTTCTCTCATTATTTTATGGCTGGAAGTCACTCTGCTGGCTATATTTGCAGATGGGTGAATCATTTTTGCTTTCAATTTTCAAACGTCATCACGTTGCGTATCATTACCTCAAATGAAATAAATTGATCCATTTTTTTTTAAATGAAGCGGAGCGGGCCGGTGTTAAGCATAAGTTAAGTCTGCTCGTTTTACTATGGAAGGAAGTGTTATTGTAATTTGGCAAAGCGTCCATTCGTTAGCACCATTACCAGCCAGATATGACAAGAGACGCGGCTCTGTCGATATTCATTTGTTCACGTCACTCATCAGCTGATTCTATGGATTTCTGCTGATCCGCGCTTTACGTATGCAATGCAAAATTCGTCGTTTAGAAAACAGTTTTTTTTGTGCCAGTGGTCGGGGGATGCATATAATGCCCATTGCTTTCAATTACCCTGCAGCCCAGTGTGTACGTAATGTGAATTCCTCCCCGGCAGTACCTTGCTATCTGCTCCACATTCAGACGTTAGTCACCCAGATAGTGTGTGTACTACTGAAAGTCTTTCCAGTGCCTGAAAAATAATTACCACTCAATCATTATATACCATATTCAGTTCCAATTAAATTTTCCGCTGTGCGTAACAAGCAAAAGAAATAGAAAATTTAAATTGACGACTTATGTAGTTTGCACATCAATTACATCACGATTTACAAATTCCAAGAGTAACTGACATGGTCTTCATTGCTACACCGTGCATCAGTGATATCAATTGTTTTATTGTCCAACTAATGCACTCAATTATATAAAATCTTTAGAATGTTAAAAAAAATTAAACTTAATACAACCGCTCCAACATGTTTCGGTTCACACGGGAACCATCATCAGGGAGCCACAACCAGTACTTGTGGTTCCCACTTGAAACGAAACATGTTGGAGCGGTTGTTTTAATCTGATGTTTATTGGACCGTGCATCTTTGTGATAACTGAAGAATAAAAAACCAACTAGATGCCACTCATTATTTTATTGTACTTCTTATAGCCTCAACATGTTTCGGGCATTACTATGCCCATCATCAGGAGCTCGCGACTATGATGTTCATTACCACACTGGTCGTTTCGTTCTTGGCTTGCTGTGTGTTGGAGGTTAGGTGGGGTTAGGCTGGAGTAGTGTCCTGGCTGCAGGCTGCAGCCCAGACACTACTCCAGCCTAACCGAACCTAACCTCCAACACACAGCAAACCAAGATTTAAACGACTAATGTGGTAATCAATATCATAGTCGCGAGCTCCTGATGATGGGCATAGTAATGCCCGAAACATGTTGAGCCTACAAGAAGTACAATAAAATAATAAGTAGCATCTAGTTGGTTTTTTATTCTTCGGCTGTTTTAAATTTGTTTTTAACATTTTAAAGATTGCATATAATTGAGTGCATTAGTTGTACAATATACACAAAGAGTAACTGACATATTAAATTCTCTGAGCATTTAACTGTCTCCACAGGAAATGCACTTGCCCGAACACAAAATGACAAATATAATTATTTCTCTGCAGGTAGGGGTATGTAGAGGAAAGAGCTAGCTTATTATTGCAGTTAATACTGTAAATGTAAGGAGAAGGTAAAGGTATAACTGTCCCTGAAAAAGCCATGAAGTTATATGGTGGAGGAGCCACTCAACATTATGCTGGGCATTATATATAAATTAGTCAGTTTCGCACCCCGTCCGCTTTGACATCTGAAAAAGAGCTCCTACTACTCATATTGACTCTGCGTCCAACACCCAAACACGATTTTTCAAACTAATTTTCTTCGGTGTGGGCCTGAAACACAAATACATCTCCCGCCTTCACAATAATTTTTTGCAAACAAAATCTTTGCCAGGTGCGGATTTTTAAATAACGGCTGTTTTCTCCTCGTAACCAATTCTTTCTTCCTCAGAATTCGGTTTTCAGTACCGGAGGCGTCGGCATCATGATATCCAGATTTGTTGGGAAGGAAATGTAGCAGCCAGGCGAATCCATTCCTCACACTCATGACTTACGTGTAACATATAAGTTTAGTTTTAACACTTTCTTACCATTTTGCCTAACTGCTCCACGTGGACTATTCCGCTGATAATTTGCACCAATATTTTTGTACTTATTTTGGCTTCAATTCGTGTATGCTCCTGTTTCTGCTAAGGTCTTGCATTGAAATTTCCAGGAACGTAACGCCCGGTGTCGGCAGTCAAATTAGCGTTTAGTCAAGTCAGCGATTATTGCAGTATTTCTCGAAATATAAACCCCGTAAAATTCTGTACCTGGAAGCCGTAAGCCCTAATAAGTCCTAAGCTACTTTTGTAGAATATGTCACTAATCTTGTAGTAACAGTCACGCTTTAGCAAAGAGACATGTTAAATTTGAGCACCATGTAATATACCCGACGTCTTACCACAGGTGATGAAGATGATGGCGATGGTGATGATGATAATGATGATGATGATGGTGATGATGATAACATTCTACGATTTTAAATACATTGCATTCTCAAACAGGCAGTTATAAAACGTCGCTCGTGTATAGTAATCATTCCTATTTTGTATTTGGAGTGTTGCATTTTCAATTCGCAGTGTGGAGACAAGTCATTCTGCCTTCAGTTTTTCTTTCTTTTCCTCTATCTTCTTAGAAAAAATCTGGGAAGTCCTATACAGTAATTGTAAATAAACCGTGTTCTTCCAATTCATTATGCCATTCTGACGCTACGCTATTTAGTAAAACAATCCAGTCGCAAAACTGCCCAGCAATCAATCAATGAAAGAGGAAAGTAGCTACAGCAACTTCAATCCCACAATTTCTTGTTTCGAAATACAAGCAGAAACGGTGCTGTGTTAGGAAATGACCATGGAAACCTTTTCGTGCAGCAGTTTTCAGTTGACCGATTCCATAAAGTTTCTCACTATATGGAAGACACAGGACAGCAGCAACTTACTGGCTCCGGAAAGAAGAAAACCAATCTCTCCCGTCCGCCTCTGCAAGAGTAATGCGGTTATCTGGACGACTCTAGTGTATAACAATATTTTAACCATACGCAATACCTGTTATGGTTAAACCGACGAGTCCCGGCCATACTTTTAGCACAGAGACGCTAGCTCTTAGATAATAATAAAAATGTCGCACCCCTACAAACTCCCTTACTTCTTTTGCAGAAAGAAAAGGACGACAGATCCTTTTCCACTAAAAAAACAGATAATAGTCCTTTGAAACCAGGCACAAGCGACAACGCAGGAGAGAGGTGAAGTAGTTCCCCTCTATACTAAAAGCGAACATAGATCATTTCTGTAATGGCGCAATGAATCTTGATGTCCACACTGATCAAATTTAATCCTCAGATGCTCGAATGCCATTTGTTATATAAAAGGAAGGCAACATGGCGGGAGAGAAAGGGCTTGCTGACCGGGCGAAGGGATGAGAAAGAGGCAAATGCCAGAAGGGAAGGGAAGAAGGCTGAAAAGTTTTAACATTCCCCAGTTTCTTGCTTATTTTGTGCTGTTCATATTTGGGTGAAAACAGGGAAGACACAAAAGACTGACCTTGTAATTTATATCTCCCATGTAAGCCTAAATACACGGGATGTAAGCATGGAAGGAATAAACCCATGGTCCTCAGGTTCTGTCTGAAAGCGTCGTCATCACTAAATAATGCAAAATTCAAAACAGGCCCATAATGGAGCCACGAACGAAATATATACAAGAACAAAACATAAATTGCAGAATCCTTCTAATGTCGAAAGTACAGCACGAAAGAAGCGACAGTGCCATCTCTACTTCTGTCACTTAACAGATTAATGAATGTATTTCATTCTTTCTCCATATTTCGTAAAACTTTAAACTTACAGTTCAACAAACTATTATTCCTTCCTCTTTTTAGCTTTTTTCCATCTTTTTGCTTACCGCATTCTCTCTCCTTTTTTTATTCCCTTCTCTCCTTCTTTCGTTTACCACCTTTCTGTCTCTCTCTCTCTCTTTCTCTGTTTCTATATTTCTTTTCCTTCGTCTTAGTTAATAACTTTGTTATTTGGTACGCAGTAAAGCACACAGACAAATGTAAACCTACTTAGCTTGTTGGTTACTCTTATCAACAGTAAGAAGGGTCGTGATTATCCAAAAGCATCAGCAAGAGACTAAGACAGACACGCATAATCTCTTGATTGTTATTATACGATCCGAGTTTCGAACCAGAGTACCTTATAAATAATATTCCAGTTCTTTACAACTACATCAAGTTGCTCGGTAATGTAATTTGTATATCTATTGTTACTAGCTAAACAATGAATTTTTGTCTGAAACCAGTGGATGCTGTGTTGCCAAAAATGCGGCTGGTTACACTTTCTACAGAAAGGGGAATGCACGTTTTTTCTCCTTTTGCTTAAGCAGCTAGTACTAACATTTTGTTAGCTACTGGCACAGAAAGTTTTTGTTTCTTATCAAAAAGATCAGAGAATCCAGAAATTCTGCTCTCTGTCAAAAATCATTTAAGAATAGGGAAGGAACAAATAGGTGTATTTCTGTAACTGGCGATTTTTTGGCAAGCGGAAATATGGAAATAACAGGAAGATATATGTTTCACGTACTATTTCTACTTCATTTAATTATTTCCTTCTGTCTCACTTATTCCCTTCCGTTTCTGCAAACACACGAAATTCTACTTTAAAAAAAATCACATTTGTTTGTTAGTGTTGATGTGAGGAGCAACGTACAGCCATAAATAGCTAATTACACGGAGCAAAGGTCCTGTCTTGTCATCCTGTGGTTGCTCAGCTTGTCAAGGACTAAGAAGCTAAAAACTTCACCGCATTCACAGCAGCCACGTGTTTATACCTATCCTTAAATACGTACACGAGTCTATCCCAAACCTTACATATATTGACCAATAATTTTGCATTTACAAACTACATTGAGGTTTTTAACAGCCCGACCGAAAGCGAAAGCATGTCTATGGTTTATGGGTCACCCCGAAACTACTGACAATTGCACCGAGATCCACTTTCTATTTAAAAAAAAACTTTTTATGAATCCTCAGACCGAGATGATCTATCACGCAGAATTTTCCAAGCAACGTCCAATTCCTCTTGTGCCAATTATTTAACAATAAAGCCCGTACACAATAATTGAAACAAACCTTCACCTATTGTAAGGAATTTCCATGAAACGTTAGCAACTTCTATTGCCTTGCATAGCTAATTCCTCTTACAGGCATACAAACTATGATCGTTGGCGGATATATGAACACATAATTTACGAAATCATTCAAGCTACCCTATCCCCTCACCTGTGTCTATGTATATATTTCAAAATGAGGAAAGAGAACAAGAAGAGGTAGAGAGAGATATGGGATCGAATAGGCCATTTCGGATGAGGTTTGCTTCACTCCTCCTCCTCCTTTAGAATCAAGCTTGTACAAGGTTGTAATGTATTGGGTAGCTCCGTCCATGTATTGAAACCGGCTGTATTTATGGCACCATTAAGGCTTCGTTTAAATCATACCCCAACTGCCCTTCTAACTACAATTGTGGGTCGGGGGTAGTTCTGGCGAGTTTGCGGGGTCGCGAGGAAAAGTCGCGACAACGAAGGGTTTATGGGTGGAGGAGGGGTGGTTGAAGTTAGAATAAGAGGCTTGCAGAAATTTCCTCTTACTAATGGACGGAAACCAAACATTGCTTAGAGAAGAGATACTGAACATCGACGTGTGATATACTGCTGTTTCGTTACGCATTTCCCCGGCAGTAATATCGGGTAAAGATTTCACATATAAATGTTTCAAACTGTAAAAGAGGACCCTTAGAGCTACAGCGTAATGGAGGCTGTAGACCTGTGGGTTGTGACACCGTGCATTCTTGTAAGTGGACAGCAACTGTTGGAAAGACACAGTGCTACCTTTATTTAAAGCTTACGTTACAGACAGACAGCATTTGAGTGAATCTTAAAGAAATTGTTTCGTACGGCGTGGATTGATATCATCTGGATCAGGATAGGGACATGTTGTGGGCTTTTGAGAACAATGTGACGAAACTTCAGTTTCTATAAAATGCTGGGGAATTTCTTGCCTAGCTAAGAAACAAATATTTTCCAGAATGCCTCTTGTACAGTGACCAGGCTACGCGCTGGAATGTTCGAATACCGCTAGGTTCAACAGATTTTTTCTTCTCCAAAACGCCCTGATCCGTTCTGGAATTCAAGAAAGCCTCCCATTCAATAGGTACAGGGATTAATTTAATTAGCATACCAACTAATGCACTTACATAAAATTTCACATTAAAACACTTAAAATCGCTCCAACATGTTTCGATCCTAAGATCATCTTCAGGGATCTACACTGTTCTTTGCTAAAGTCACATATTTAAAAACACTCACTGATTAATTTCCTTATATCAACTGGGTGCTGTGGCAGCATGCTGCCACAGCACCCAGTTGATCTTAGGATCGAAACATGTTGGAGCGATTTTAAGTGTTTTAATGTGAAATTTTATGTATGTGCATTAGTAGGTATGCTAATTAAATTAATCCCTGTACCTATTGATGCTGCCACAGCACCCAGTTAATATAGTGAAATTAATCAGTGAGTGTTTTTAAGAATGTGACTTTAGCAAGGAACAGTGTAGCTCCCTGAAGATGCTCTTAGGATCGAAACATGTTGGAGCGATTTTAAGTGTTTTAATGTGAAATTTTATGCATGTGTATTAGTTCATATTCTAATTAAATTACTCTAGAAATACACGGTGCAACGATAAAGATAGGTACAGTGATTATTTCCCCTGATGTAAAGCGTCCAGGGTGTGAAGTTGACCACTTACCACCATCTAGTGCCGAGGCTAAGAATGAGTGGAGGTATATTTCTAGGTACTCCTCTTATCTGCTTCATGGAGAAAGCATTTCTCTCCGAACTGCTAGTAACTACCTATAAGACCACAGGCTATAACAAGCAGAAATTCACAATTTGTGCACTGGCCAAGGTAAAAATATGAAATCTTGTAAAGCGTTTAATTTACAACAAAACTTTCAGCTATTATTATATTAGTGCGTATTTCGGTGCTTTTTAAACACCGATCAAGAAAGACCGTACAAACTGGCATTAATTACTTACACATTATGTTCTATTGGAACGTCATAATTTCGGATTTTAGGTTGAAAAGCTGAATAATTATAAGACACTCAATGAAAATTCTCTACAATGCACTTATCTTATATGCGTTAGGAAATAGCCTGTAGTAGCCTACAGTAGAAATGACTTCAACCGTGCTTTGATAAAATTAGTCGGGCTTTCCCCCTGAAGTTTCATATGAAACAACGTGTAAGGCGTAAGAGAGATAAATGGAGACGGAGACACCATATGAAAGTAAAAAAGGCCTAACTCAATTTCGACTAGAAATCTCTGGAGTTGTGGCAAACAGGACAGAACTTATCTTCGCGTGACCGACGCAAATGAAGGGGCCGGGCATAAGTCAAAGATTCGTAATTTATTAACCTAGCTTCTTGCTCTTCCTGTTTGTCACTACAACGTTACAAGGTTCCTAAAGAGAATGAGAATGTGAAAACGACATAACTTGCTAGAAGAAGCGGGTTAGAGAAGACAGGTACGAGTGACCAACTAATTGGATGACTGATTTATTAAACGGATATAAACATGAGTAATTAACTGACTGACGAATTCACTAACTGACAAACTGACTAGCTGGCTGAAGAAGTAACACAAGGCAATTAATGGGAAAAAAGGAGAGTAGGAAAGGAGGATATTTAGGTTAGTAGTGTTCGAAGAAGAATTTTAGTTAAAGAAGTTAGGAAATAAGAACAATGGAAATGGAGAATACAGGGGAGAGTATAAAAATAAGAAAGCAGGGTAAGGTAGTAGTAGTAGTGTTGTGGTGGTGTTGGTAGAAGTGCTAGTAGTAGTAGTAGTGTTGTGGTGGTAGTAGTAGTAGTAGTAGTAGTAGTAGTAGTGTTGTGGTGGTAGTAGTAGTAGTAGTAGTAGTAGTAGTAGTAGTAGTAGTGTTGTGGTGGTGGTAGTAGTGTTCTGGTGTTGGTGGTGGTAGTAGTAGTAGTAGTAGTAGTAGTAGTACTAGTAGCGGTGGTAGAAGTAGTAGTAGTAGTGTTGTGGTAGTAGTAGTAGTAGTAATAGTGTTGTGGTGGTAGTAGTAGTGTTTTGGTGTTGGTAGTAGTAGTGGTAGAAGTAGTAGTAGTAGTGTTGTGGTAGTAGTAGTAGTAGTAGTAGTAATAGTAATAGTGTTGTGGTGGTAGTAGTAGTGTTTTGGTGTTGGTAGTAGTAGTGGTAGAAGTAGTAGTAGTAGTAGTAGTAGTGTTGTGGTAGTAGTAGTAGTAGTGTTGTTGTTGTGGTAGTAGTAGTAGTAGCAGTAGTAGTAGTAGTAGTAGTAGTGTTGTGGTGGTGTTGGTAGAAGTGCTAGTAGTAGTAGTAGTAGTGTTGTGGTGGTGATAGAAGTAGTAGTAGTAACGGTAGTAACGTCTCACATAAATGACATGCAGGCACAGTAGGAGGGTATATAAGTACAGCTCTACTCTTTCCTAACCTCGCCCCTAGATAGGGGCTGTAGATAAAAGCCAAGCTCCGGCTGCTTTAACCACGGCAAAGAGCCCCGGTATCCATTGTATAGGGAGGATGGGCTTGCCTATGGGCCGGTATCGACGTTTGCGGAAAATCTCACTCCCACGAGGTTTCGAGCCCCGAACAGTCCACCCCGTAGTAAGTCGCTATACCGACTGAGCTATCGTGGTCTCTAGTAACAAGAGTAGTAATATTTCAAGAAGAAGAAATTTGCTCCCTGAAATGACAATAAGAAAACTGGAAAGGTTTCACCAGAGGTTGTCTGCTTACACAAAGTGGTCTCACTCAGCGCAAGAAATGCCACCTCCCCCCACATCCTCATGCATACTTGGGCTAGATCAAAGTGCGCGATCATGTCTTTTGTTGTGTTTGAATCCCGTGAGTGTCAAGGGTATAAGTCTATGGGCACACTAACCCAACAGATCACAGTCTCGTCGAATCGCGTTTTGCTGGCGAAGATGCTGCAGAGGCATGGCGATTTACTTTGCATATAGTTCCTACATACGTTTAGCTGTGGCACTGAGTAAGTCCGGCCGAGTTGCATTGCGGTAGCGTCCGAAATGGCAGCGTCTTGCTACTGAGTCACTCTTGATTCGACTAGAATGACCTCAAGTTCGTTAGAGTGCTAGCAGGCTAAGTGGTTAGAACTGCTACCGTTTTGTGTTCAAAGAAGTTCTGAACGCTTTATGTGAGACTGCTGGGCTTTGTTGTTATTCGTTATTAAACAGTTATAGTGAGAATCAAATCGTGTGTTTGTTTTTTTTTTTTAATTTCTTATACCGACCTATTTCTACTTACTCATTGTAAGTATAGAGGGCTATTTTGGCACCTGATCGCACACACAAACACACACTTGGTAGGATTCCTTGGATAAGAGATCGGCCCGTATCAGGGATATCTAGCTGACAACACGCCACTCCAAACAGACATTTGTTCATTCCTCCGGCGAAATTCGAACCTGAAATCCCAGAAAGCGGTCGTCAGCAGACCCACGTGTTAGACCGCCTTGCCACCGACATCGGCATTGTGTGTGGTAACAGGTAATAAACATGACTACAGATTTCATATGAAACGTACACATAATCTGCATGTTTGTTAATATGCGGTCCTTGGTACCGTCTGGTATACAATGTTAGAATAACTAATTCTAACAAAAAGTTAAAGAATATACTTAAATTTAACAGCTGAATTCCTTTGGCCAGATAAGTCGTATTACTTCAGCCTGTAAGATGACTGGCAACGGGGTTGATTGATTTGGTTCAATTCCCAGCAGGGGCAGGTATTTTTCACGTCCTCCATACCGGCCTTGAAACCCTCGCAGTCTTTTAGGCATCTGGGAAATTCTTTCAGGGAATAGAACAGCCGGAGCTTTAAGAAAAACACTTTTATTTATCTGATAAGGGGGTAGTAATCTCCAGGTCCCTTACAGGTCTGAAAATAATCTCTGCCTTTGTCATTATGGGGCTATTTTCGTATCAAGTGCAGAAAATAGGTCATTCAGGAAAGTCGATTAGAAGAAGTGTCGAGATGACCCTTTCCGTTCGTCTGGGTTCAGGGTCTTTAATGCTTGAAGTCCGTGACATCAATCCACGGCTCTTAGGATTAACACTTCTAAGCTGCAATTTGATTCGTTCCTCAAAACAGTAGCACTGTTTGGCACAACTTCACATCTCTTGTACTTCAAAAGAGGAATATCAGGCTTCCTCCTTTTCACCCTCTTTCTTCTTTTCTGACTAACACTTTAGAGCCATATATATATATATGTTTTTTTTTCAGATTCAAAATTTCGAACTAAACCCGTTGACATCGGGCGTTATCGACAAAATTAATAGCCTCTCTTCTTTTTCCTTCCTTTCGTCATCATTTTTAAACTCAAAAACACTTTTTCGTCACAACCACTACCACTGTCCCCCATTCAAAAACATGAAAAAGTCAACACATACTTATCTACAACTTCGTAAATAATAAATTGAAATTACTTTTTCGTATGCCAAGAGCTAGCTATAGGAGTCACCTTAATACAAAGAGAGAAGGCATTTTGCAGAGGGGTTAGGGGTTGAGGGCCTGGAAATTGGAGATGTGCTGCGACACAAAATAACTTATGGTTCACTTTTTTGTTATTATTCTCAACTCTCATGTATGGGACGAAGAAAACACAACAGACGGTCACATACGTCGGCATAGCTTCAACAACAGAAGTATGGTGGGTCGGTGGGGGAGGCCCGATCGACGACGGTGGCTGGTGTGAGATATACATTAATAGGAAGTTCTGTCTCTTTCTCTCGGCCGCCTATTCTCAAAATTCGAAATGATTTGTGCTTCTCTATACGAAGTAACACTGGTGGCGGTGGAGAGAATGGGTGGCGAAGTGGGTGGCGTCGGTCGGTTGTTCCCTGTTCTCTTTCCTTTCCTTTGCCTTCTCTATTCTGCTTTACTGGGAAAGTGCAATTTACAGATAAACTCCGAGAGCTATGATTTACGTCTGAAAGCTTGATAAACTCATATTCCCTGCTTGAGTGAGTAATATCTGCATAAAACCTTGAATAGGATTACAAATGTTCATAAATTGTGTGTGCCATAATTCAGTCAAGCCAAGCAAGCAAGCCAGCGGGAGGAGTATTCTGGGTAGGGACACGATTTGGGGGGGAGGGGGAAGGAGTACGAGAAGAGAAGGCAGGCCCAGGCGATGCTTTATGATGGCAGATAGATACGTTGTTTGATCTATGGGGCCGACAGCCTCCGCGTCTGCCTACCGCCCGTGGGAAGGAGAGATGGTCTTACCTTTGTTTCATGTCCTTCAGCGCCGAAGGTGCGCATTTCTACTTTGAAGTACGCGAAACTGACACATGCCATTACTGACGAATTTTGCACGTCAGTCTCACACCGTAGGAATAACCGTGGAGGTCAGAGCATTCAAGACGGTGATGAACATGGAGGGAGAAGTGAAAATCACGGGAACATAAGGGAGTGAGAGAGGGGGGACTGAGGGTGGACGAAGAAGGAGAAGAAGATACGGAGCAGAAATGCAGAAGGTTAAGGCCAAACAAACGAATAAGATAAAGCAGAGGAAAGAGACAGTAAAGAGTAAAAGGAATGGAAAATAAGAACAAAAAATGTTTGTGTCATCTTAACCTTTGTGATACTCAGAGAACTGACGTTCCAGAAAGACGGTGCTCTCTGCATAAACGCTGAGAAATTCAAGACGCAACACACCCAGGGACATGAACGTGTACCCACGCTTATATGTGTTTTGTATTGTCCTGGGCCGTACGATCTTCCGTCCTAGTATCCTTACGAGATCCGAATTATGATAATTCTAGAGGCCAGAGACCCAAACACTGAAAAATAATTAAGCTTTAGAATTCCAACTACCTATATTTCTCCGTGCATTTAAAAGAACAGGTTATAATCAACAACGTGTTTAGGACTGTCTATAGAACTGTGTTTTGATAACCTATGGAAGAAAACAAAGTTTTGCTCGTATTATACGGATCGTCGAATCTATCTAAGTTCTTGACAAAAAATGATTCGAGACTCCTGTAAAGAAAGAGCTGATTTTGACGGATATATACCAAAATTAATTACTTCAAAATTTGTTCAGCAGTTTCGGAGATCGTACATGTAGAAAGACATAGGGACAGAGTCTTAACACAGCATTTGCGACAACCTTATTACAAAATGGGCAGACAACAGTTAAATCAGTCCCATTACATGCCCGAGGTGCCCAGAGGATTCCAAGAAGTTAAGGTTCCCACATTACCTGACAATGGCCCAGGATGGTGGTAAGGTTGTCAGCCTTACGCACCGGCCGGTGCACCAGCCTGTTTTTACTTCCAGGAAATACTCCTGATATTTTCTGTTAGAGTCAGGGCCATAGTGCGATCGGAAGGATTATGTCAATGAAAAGTTCCAATGACACCATGTGGAATCGAACCAGCGACCTTCCGATTTGTAGCACAGCACCTTAACCACTGTGCTACCGCGGTCCCCAGGGCAGACAACAGTTAGTGAATACATTTCTAGAACAGGTAAACAGACTTCCTATGTAGAGTCAAATGGCCGTAGAGAGGCTATATACTCGTAGAGGAATGTTTCGCATTTGTGATCAAGAATCTGTAAAGTGCCTACAATTGTTCACTGTCTTCTGTCTACCTCAGTCTGCAAAGTTTTTTTTTTAAGCCGAATTCAGATTGTATTTCTCCTCTTGTATCGATAGACTAAACACTTCGACATCTTACAGTCCTTAGTTTCACTGAAGTAAGTTTTCCCTACCTACCACGCCTCTTTCGATACATCCATCTTCAGTTCGAAGCCCTGTAATTAAAAGCAACAGCTCCAGACGAACATGTACGAGGTTACAGATGGTAAAGTCATTCTAAACTTAAACTGGAACCCGATTTAAATCAAATAAAAAGATAAGTCTTGAAACTTCTTATCTAAAAAATATGTCTTATAAAGGCGAGATTTGGGGGTTTCGCGGTTGTGTAGCGAAGGATTCCGATCTATGAGGACATGGGACTCCAACCCCGCGACCCGCAAGGTTGTGTTATGTGGTCCGCGGCCACGTTTGTAAGTTACGCATGTACTATAAAAACTGCAAAATAATTTAGGCGGTTAGTTATAACACTTACTGTTATGTTTCCAGGTCGACCAGTGAACCAGCCGACAAGAACGTACGTGGCCCTTGGGCATAAGAAGGTTGGACGCCATGCTTCAGGGTATCATGTTGCGACAGTGGGTAAGCAAACTCCGACGTTTCGAGGCAACCTATTTCATTCACCTTCAAGGGCCAATAAGTATAGTTGATATTTTCTAGCCAATGAAGAATCGGGATCCCAGCTTGATGCAACTAGGTAATTTTATTGATGTATTCTTAGCTCAACATGTTTCGGGTACATACGCCCATCATCAGCAGCTAAGAACACATCAATAAAATTACCCAGTTGCGTCATGTTGGCATTTCACTCTATTTCATGAGGAAGATGCACGGTCAAACAACCCTCAAATCGGAATCCGTTTATCTATTGTCAACGGGTCATACCTCGCAAGAATAAGATTCCTTTTTGTAACACTGGTTACTACACATATACCTTATTTCCATTTGCAATTCGTATTGTTTGTACTGAGCCACTAACTTATACGGCAGCTCTCAGTCGAGCACCTGCTTCTTTTCTCGGATATCTCGTGCTCAAATTTTAACCCGCGGACTCGCCATCGTAAATGACGTTTCTCGTGACTTGTACATCTTAACAACACTAACACAAGCATCTGCTTTACATATCTCTGCGATAATTTTTGGAGTAATTTTAAGCGCAACTTTAGAATTGTGTGAGGGAGTTGTTAGATTGATATGGATCAGAATTAAATTCGCCCCACAGCTTACAGAGTTGATCCCAATTAAAAAATTAATTAGTTATGACACCAAAACAAAAAATGCATGTAAGTGTACAACAATATGTTGCACACAACATACCTCCTATATATACTTAATATAATATAATATAATATCATGCATTTGTGTGTATTTCTTGGTTTGGCATCGTATCTAATTGCTCAAGGCACAGTATGGATCATTTACAATTTCCAAAATTAATATAAATCCGTCATGTCATTCACGTGATAAAACAAGTGGATAGACGACATGATACGATCCATTTACGACATTTTTAACGCTCAATTTTGATTGATCAAAACTGGTTACGAACTGCGAACGAAGCGAGAGGGATAAAAATAGGTTTATTTTCTGATGGGTATATTTAGCTCTCGTGTAATACAAAGAAAATATCCTGTCACAGCTTTCTTGGTTGTTCTAACTGACAGGGAATCACTGAAGTACATAATAATGAAATGTCGGGAAATTTATGAGAAACTGGATAGTGTCGTCTCTGATTGGTTATCTAGTCTCAAAGATATTCGGCGAAATTTATCTTGGTCTTGTTCGACCTTACTTAGAAAAACAAAATTTGTTTCATAAACTTTATGCTTTGTAATATTTTATCAAAATCTTTAAATCATGGAAAACTATAGTTCACAGTAGATATAAGCTATGTATTTTGAGACCAACAGTTATTTGACATTTTGAAACTTCTTAGATAATATGTACTTCAATATGGTTTGCAAGGAAATAAATTTGTGTATGCATTGAGTGCCATGGCCGTTACCTTTATTGGTCTCCTTGAAAACAGTTTATAATTTTAGAGAGTGGTTTTCAGACAAATGAATTTGGGAAGACATGTTGGGGCCCAACATAAATGAGTATTGCGAAAAAATTGGGGAAAATAAACAACTAATGCTTTCAAAAATATTTGTGGTCTAAATTGGAGAAGGAAAAGCACAGATAGATAGGCAGGCAGGCAAACAGACAAACAGAGACGCAGAATGTAATAATGAATAAGAGAATTAATATAAATTTGACGTTCAGGTGACCGTGCATCGTGATAAATTATTATAATAAAACCAACTGGATGAACTAATTTCTCTAATTTGTTTTTGGAATAAAACTCTACATGTTTCGGACAGAGGAACTGTCCGAAACATGTAGAGTTTTATTCCAAAAATAAATTTGAGAAATTAGTGCATCTAGTTGGTTTTATTATAAGAATGAATATAAAAATAAATGTATGAAAAAATAATTGAGTGAAAGAACAAAATAAGTCGTCCTGCGTCAAAATACCACAGATTTTTTTAGTCCCTATTGACTTATTTTTTCCCATTCAAGGGATACATATATAACACCGTTACTGCCACATGTTTCAAGCTGTATACCTCAAAATGAATAATAAATTAACATGTCTGTAATTGAAGGTGTTTCATTGCTGCTGCAGATCCTATATCAAGCGCTACAAATCACGGTCAGTACAGGATTATTTGCGTTCACAAGTCTTCCGAACTACCACCACTCCCAAAAAGGCACATGATTCTTCCTTTCCACAAACTCCTCCCCAAACATAAACGAAAAGAGAAATTACTTGAGTGGTTCTTAAAGTCATATTTTATATTACAGCTCTAACTAACAGATGCACACGGATCAGAGCCCTTGGTAAGCTAACAGTCTATCAGCAAGTTAAGAAACTCCTCTATTTCTGTATAACTCAAAGATTCATTGCCTGTTCTGAAGGCACCTGCAGTGTTGACGATCCTGAGCCAGTAGAATCCAGTCCACAACGTCACACATTCTATCTACGCCTGGGTGTCCCAAATGGGCTTTTTCCATCTAGCACTCTGAATGCAATAAAGTAGAGCTTTCTAATCTCTCCAGGGTGAGACACACCCAGTCCGTCTCATACATTTAATCACTAAACACTTCTTCCGTCATCTGTTATTTCTTACCTTTCCCACATATTATTCTCAAAACTTCTCTTCTGAAATATCCTCCAATTTCTCCTCTCCTATTTTCTCTCTTCTTTCGTATTTGCTTTCATTTTCTCTCCCTCTGTCAGTCGAACCTTCAATCGTTAGCCCAGTCGTTTTCTTTTCTTGCTCCTCATATATTTATTTCTTCTTCTTCATTTTAACACCTATTTTATATTTCCGATTTCATATACCTTTTTTCACTGGCAGATTATATAGAAAGACATATTCTGGGTTTCTTTACACTATGTCATTTCAAAGAACTTTATTTCACTTAGATGACTGAAGAATGAGAACATTTCTGAAAATAAATTGTAATGCCCCCCCCCCCAAAGCATTTGAACAATACTTACACGGCTGTTATCTTTTTCCAATTAATCCCACAAATGATCTGTCCGGGGAAGGAGCAACTGTCCACATTTCTCGCCATCCACAGAGAAGGTCAGTGGCTGCAAGATACCCTATATCCTTTACTCCTGTCGCTTAAAATACAGGCTGAAATACGGTCAGAACGACCGGAAGGTGCTATGACGGAATTGTTTAGCTTATATTGAATTTCCCACAAGACGCTTCAAAAGCTCCAACCTGTTTTTCGTTAACAAGATCATTTTGTGGAAACAGTCCTACAAGAAAATATTTCCCTGGTTCATAACCAACAACTTCAAGAAGTTAACAGAAATGTACACCACAACAGTTACATAAATATTACCTTGATGCATTGAGCTACTGATGTTCAAGAAATTCTCCGTTTTTATACAATCTTGTTACCGTGTTCACAAATTTTGCATGTGTAAACTATCGTAAATACGGTAGTCCGACTCAAAACGTCGTAACCTTACTGCCTAATATCCGAGTCACTATTACCCTAACACATATGTCTACATCTTATCTTTCCGCCCACCAACCAATGTATCACTTCAGCTGTTTTTGTCTTTGTGTGCGGCGTATCCCCTATACAGGTCCAACATTCTCTATAATACCGTGAAGTGTGTCCTGCCTTACGGGTTCTGCAAAAAAGACTTCTTTCCTCGCTTATTATTTTTCCCTTCATGCTACATGACCCGAAAATAGTATTAGGCTTTCTAGCAGAATCATCTTCTTGGTGGGGAAACCGAAAAGAAAGAGACCACTGAGGAGACCTAGGCGTAGATGGGTGGATAATATTAGGACGGATCTCCAGGAGGTGGGATGTGGGTATATGGACTGGTTTGGGCTGGCCCAGGATAGAGACAGGTGGCCGACGCTTGTGAGTGCGGTAATGAACTTTCGGGTTCCGTGAAATGCGGGGAATTTCTTGACTAGCTGCAAACAGTTAGCTTCTCAGGAAGGACTCTGCACCATGGAGCTAGTAAGTAAGTAAGTAAGTAAGCAGAATCACCTAATAACACAGGCGAATTCCCGTTACCGAGTTCTAGTCTTTAACTACGGCGAATAAAATAATCAAATATTGATAAGTAATTACATCATAAATAAAGCCTATATTTCGATCTAATGTGCTGCGTCTTTTCTTTTCGGTATACGTTATTTAAAGACGTTCTCAACAATCCACAATTTATGGTGTCGAATGATTAGAATAATAGTGAGTGTGAGGCTACTGAACTGCAGAGGATGAGTGAGTAAGAATTACTTACTTACTTACTCCATGGTGCAGAGTCCTTCTTTAGAAGCTAACTGGTTTGCAGCTAGTCAAGAAATTCCCCGCATTTCACGGAACCCGAAGGTTCATTACCGCACTCACAAGCGTCC
>Ga0131853_10003874_pt1 | contig 26867 bp, 17 predicted proteins | sample TergutLab28metaG_FD_92764 | JGI IMG/M metagenome (GOLD analysis project Ga0131853, IMG submission 92764) | Labiotermes labralis P1 segment gut microbial communities from Petit-Saut dam, French Guiana - Lab288 P1 (version 2) (version 2) | ecosystem: Host-associated > Arthropoda: Insects >... | reverse complement strand
TTTTTTTTTTATAAATTAGGAGAAAAGGATGGAAATATTTTTTTTTGTAGAGAAAAGTTATTAAATAAAAAAAGAGGGAAGAGGGGGGAGAGGGGGGGAGAGAGAGCCCGGGGGGGGGGGGGGGGGGGGGGTGGAGGAACCAACGTGGAACATAGTCTTGACAACAAAGCGAAACGGGCTCATTATAAGAAATATGATTAACAAGTGTGGATACAGATGTGTAAATTTATTGTATTATAAACAGCATAGCCTCCCACATGTTTTGGCCACCTATTATGGCCGTCTACAGAGAGGTGTTATTTGAAGGCCATGTTACACAGAACAGATAATTTAATTTACAAATATAAAATGTTTAGTTTTAAATAAGAGTTTAATATCTATGTTAAAATATAAATTATTGCTAAAATTGTTTGTGCCGAGTTGCATGTTGATATGCTGTGTATATGGTGACACCATCCAAGCAGAGGTGGTGGTATTGTGTCTGCTGGTTATGCTGTGCTATACTCAGCACAGCATAACCAACAGACACACCACCATCACCACTTGGATGGTGTCACCATATACACAGCATATCAACCTGCAACTCAGCACAAACAATTTCATATATTAACATAGCTATTAAACTTGTATTTAAAACTTAACATTTTATATTTGCAAATTTACTTTGACATTCTATGTAATGTATCCTTCAAGAACACCTCCTTGAAGATGACCATAACAGGTGGCCGAAACATGTACAAGACCACACTATTTATAATACAATAAATTTACATAGCTATAAGCAACTGTTGGTTGTATTTCTCATAAACAATCATAAGTGCATGGTCATGAATCATTTAAGATTGAAAAGGATTGTTTTCTTTACAACATGTAACTACAAGGAGGGTTAACAGCAACTCAGTTGAGAGGGATAACCAAAGGTATGGTTCAATGTGGACACTGCCGTGGCATACATATCACACAGAATAACAAGACGGGCAACGTATGTACGATGTGACATTGAGACGCAGTCATGTAACCATCGTTGCTGTAGAAGCGCAATAAGTATTACACATTCTGTGTGTGTGTTTGTAGCCTTAGTTATCCAGCATGCAATGCACATATGCTGTATTATAGTGTCATTTGTGTCCTGTCTGGCTCTACAACTTTTTGCCACATTATCTCATAAATGGCACAATTTTTAGAAAAAAGTTACTGAATATAAAACATGTGTTACAATTATCTCTACCATTTTTTCTAAAAACTTCTCATTCTAAGAAGAACTGAGCAAGATATAATCATACATGTACAAATGTCTTCATATAAAGTAACCAATATTGAGAGATTTTAATGAAATTTGAATTTTCTCGACAGATTTTCAAACATTATTCAAATGTAAAATTTCATGAAAAATCTGTCCAGTGGGAGCAGAGTTGTTCCATGAGGACAGACATTACGAAGCTAGTAAGATAATGCTGGGGGTAATACACTGTACCAGATTTATTACAGACATAATGTTTCCATGTTGGTAAAGTCATACCATCATCTTCTGTGTTATCACATGGTGTAATGTGGCAGACAGGTACCAACATTTTTGCAAAATATACTGCTTTCATCTTCACCTTATGTTCTTCCAATATATTTTTACTGCCCTACAAGACTACTGCTTGCTGTCATAACACAGAAGGCCATGATTTATATCAGATTTCATATCAATACACAGCAACTCACCTCTTGCCTGCAATCAGCAAGTGAAGAGTCATCACAAGATGCAGACAGGTATGGAAATGTGTATGTCCAAAACATACACAAAAGACTGTTCAGCAGTTGTAACAAGGTTAGCTATCAGGCAACAGACATGTAACCCGTTACTGTCTGGGAATGGGAGATGAATGTCCAACACATACAGGACTGACGGTGACATTTTCACCAAGGGATGATGGTATTAATGTTGAAGAAATGTAAGGCTTGGCCAGCTGAACCTTACATACCTGCCATCATAATTATTCACTACATGGTCAGTAAAAGTTTAAAGTAACAGTAGCTGACCAAACGTCACTATCCAATTCATACATTCCTTGAATACATGGGTGCTCTGATTATTCAGTATCGAGCAAAAGGGTCCACATACAGCACCAACCACAATTCCTTTCAGTGCAGTTTTGTAGTACATGGTATTTCCAAGATTTGTCAGCAAGGTCATGCTTATCTTTTCCTCTAATCACTGAGGAACTGGAAGTTTCCATCAGTCAAATAGAGGTATGCCTATGTACACGTATGTCTATGGCAGTATATCATGGCATGCGACACCATGAAGACCACTGGCAGAGGTCTGAACATGTGGACCTCTTCCTTTATGATTTTCATACCTTTTTGACTGTTATGAAGACTCTCAAAGAGTGCCATCCTCATACTGGTGGTGAAGTGATGCAGGCTGTGTATAATTGGTTGTGCTTGCAGATTATGTGATTATGCAAGAAAGGTGTCAAGTCATGGTTGGAATAATGAGGTAGGAGTAGTACAGTTGTTTCAGGGCCATTTATAAGAAAATATGTGTACATTTGAAGTTCACTGTTTATTTCAACCCCCTGTCCTTTCACATCAAATTTATTTTCAAATACCCTCCAAGCCTGTGCAAATAGTCACAATTAAGAAAGGGCATCCAAACATAAATGAGCTAAGTCCCACACTATCAGAATCCAGCTCATGACAACTCAGCAGGATGCAAATCTTAATGTTTGCGGTGCTTCGGCACGAGAGTACAGGCAAGTCTCTACCACACCATACAAGATTTTATTTAAATGAGACCTGCCATATAAGCCCTTTGCATACAATCCTCAGGCAGAGACTGAATGAAGACAATGTTTCAAAATATGATTCCTTTTCCAGATGTTTATAGTGAAAGCCACAATCCACTCACATTTGTAAATATGGCTGACACACCTGCTTCTGTTGACAGTACAAAATAAAGGGCTTACCTGCATAACCCAAGGACTCAATCTGTTTCTTTCTAGGCAATGCACTCAACAGGAAGTCAGCTGCTACCGAGTCTTCATGGAAGAACCAATTCTATCCACACTATGTAAAAAATGGTATGTTATGTTTTCACTATTCAAACACTTCATAAACACACAATTTCTGAGCCAATCCCCAACACACTTGCAATCCATGGGGAAAGTCAATAGAACAGTGCATTACAATACAACTATTTAATTTGTGATAAATGAATACGTACTGAATTACTGGTGCTCGTATTCAGCTTTCCTCATTACCAACGTACTACATTTACACATAACTTTCAGGAATGTCTAGAAGTATTTAACAGGTTGCAATTTAAAATACCACAGGATTATTAATACAAAAATATATTTGAAAAATATAGATTCGATTCTTTTGTCATTCTTATTCAAGAAGATGAACATCACAGTATCTATCCATAAATGCTTATTGCAAATATAATCTGCATCCAAAATGGAGAAGTATTTTTTTCATCATCTCACAAAGAAATATTTTGTGACAATACATATGTATTAAATGCTTCTCAGGTAGCTGCTAGAAACTGACAATAAATTTGTCAGGGTGATTCAGTGCCTCAGTGTTATTTGTAAAATGTGATGGTTAAAAACTGCTTAGTGATTGGGCATGACACTCTCCAAGAGAAAGCCAGTTCAAATAGTAAAATTACTTTATACACAACACAGTTCAAAGTGATGGTCAGAATTCACCTTTCTTAAGGTTTTATTGTTCCCACAAATGATCGCAGGTACGAAAATGTCAATATTCAAGATCAAGTCTCAAAAACTATTCTTAAGAATTTAACACAGAGACATACATAAAATGAACAGAAATGCAAGGTATATGGAATGCATTAGAATGATTCAATTTTGTAAAATACTAATGAAACATACACAGTGGTGAGAGTGTATCCCAGTATACCACACAGGATGCAAGGCAAGTTCATGTACTCTGCCAAGAATACAAAAAAGGGAGACAATGGTAGTGAAAATGATAATTCTTCACCCTGTAACACTCACTACATTTTTTAATGACTTTTAAAATCAACTTAAAGGCAGAAGCAGGAATTGTTGAACTCAATTGTGCTTGGCCATTAACAAAACCTGACTTGCAAAATTTGAAGTCCTCACAGCCATGTCACTGAGGATTCAAGTCTTCTGGGATTTGACGCTGTGCCACTGGGTGAGGTGTTCCCACTGTTTCAAAGACTGTAGTGCAGTCCATGAAGAAGTTCTTCTTAGTCTGCTTGACCCTGAAGATGAAGGCACTATGATTCTTTAAAATGCCAGGATCCACTCACGAACAACATAGCGTCACATCCCTGAACACATCAGTCCTCAAAACTGGGCTTTACAATATGTTGTATCAGTTCTATGTCAGATCCACAATGACCCCTCCCTCTCATTTCCTTGGTGAACTGCAGTTCAGGGTCAATGCTATAGGAATATCCTCAATCACAAAACAACCCTTTCCTATTATGTATCAACTTTCAGTTTTCCCTGTAAAACCCACACAGCATAATAATATTACCATCAGATGTGCCTAAGTTTTTCTGTATAACAGAATATTAGCAATGGTGCACATTTTAAAAACAACAGTTTATGCTGTCATACAAGATATAAGTTCCTGACATAACTGGTTGTACTGGAGATGGTCTCCTGATATCCTTCGCAGCTTCAGGCCTTTCAGCTCGCAGCCTGTATCCTCATACACTCTCAACTCAATCTGAACTCCCCCAGGACACATCAGAGCCAAAGCACCCTCCTCACTCTTCCCTGAATCTCCACTCTTACCATGTGAAAATGCAAAATATTTTGGAGGAGCACGGGCATCAATAAGTCTTTTAATATGTCCTAATATATCTGAGGCATCCAGCTGCGAACAAACATCAGAAAGTGTTAATTTGAAAGAACCACTAGTAGTCTTTTGTAACAAATCAGTGGCTAGAACACTACCTGTCAATGACACAGCATTATCTGATGACATACACACATTTTTAAAAAGAATGTTCTTCCCATTCTCATATACTACATTGTTCTCTTCTAGGTGGTTTTGATACACTTGCTGGAAGTTTTCCATGTCATTGGATGAGGAGTCTTCACTTGAGTAGTGGTCTATTTTACGAGCTTGTGCTGTAAAAAAATACGGAGATGGGAAGGTGTGCCTTAGTGCCCCATTTTTATGTTGAGCATAAGCATCACGGCGTTCCTCTATTGAACACAGGGATGATGTTCTTGAGTCAGCACTTCCAATGAAGGAGCTCAGACAATCAATGTGTTGTCTCACTGAACACTCTGTATCACTTTTCACAGTGCTTTGCAACTGTTCCTCTTCTCCTTTGTTCACATGCTGCTGCTTACCTATACCTCGCACTATGGAAGGTCGAGAAGAATCACAAGGCTCTGAAATCAGAAAAGAAGGCAAAGTGGTATCTGGTGGTGAATTATGAAAATGTGAAGGAACTGTGTTTGAAGATGGGGAAAAGTGACGTTCAGATTTTGAAGTTGAGTCAGCAACTTCTTGGGAGAAAGAGTTTAGACACGCCTGGAAGGGTACAGAAATATCTACTCGACTGGAAGGATGGGGAGAAATCACGGATGATGACACATATGGTGGCGACGCACATTCCATGATCATTCTTTCCATACCTTGATCTTCATTCCCATCTGAATGTACCAAATCACTACTCGAATTGCTTGAAGATGATGAAGAACATGCCACCAATGTAATTTTTCCTCCCAACTCATCTGTTACATATATATGAGGATGACTGGGACTGTATGGTTGTTGTGATTGCTTGGACTGCCACCTTTCCGCTGGACTATTCCCCACAGGCATTCTTGCTTTCGAGACTAATTCATCACTATATGGACCCTCATCCAGTCCAATAACATGGTGCAACTGGAAAGCCAAGTTATTTTCTTCCTGGATCATACCAAGGGATGGCGAATTGGAAGGAGAATGTTGGAGCGGTGTTGTGGCAGGTGAACGATGATGCAGATGAACTGCATGGTGTGGTGAGGATGACCCTGGAGTTTGGACTCGCAGATCAAGAGGCATAGCTGCAGCCAGATTTAGAACTCCACCACTGTTACTTGGATTTGGTATCCCTTGTGTGATGGAGCCAGTGTTGGTGGCTAGACCGCTGAGACCCTGAGTAATGGACGTTACATTAGTGACTGCAGGTGTACCACCACACAGCAATGAAGATTCTGAAGTCTGGTTTTGAGATGTAGACTGCTGTTGCTGCTGCTGTTGCTGCAGATGTAACCGCTGGAGGTGATAAGTAAGACAGATGTTACTGGTTTCATTACAGCTAGATGGTGGGTGATGATGGAGGTGGTGTATTGGTGATCCTGTAAAATACATAAATTTTGTGGTAATTTTTAGATACCTATTTATCCTCAAATGCCAACAGTTTTCCTTCATGAAGTCCTGATATCTGATGCACATCTCATGCAACATATGTGAATTCTATAGGGTTCTGACAGTGGTGTATGACATTCAAGAACACTCTTTTTTCGGACTTAGTCCACCATCTCATGTACAGCTGAAGAACAACATTCCAGAAGCTGCATCTACTTCCATCCTCAGGTGGCAGGGATACGGAAATGAACCTACTCTGGTAGACCCCTTAGAAAGAGTTGCCCCCTGTCACTAGGCCCTGTGATAGAAGTTCTGTTACCACCTACTAGGCATGCTTCCTGCCCTGGCAGAATTTGGCCTTTCCTTGTCAGCATTCTATGCTGGAGGCAACTGTAGGAGAAGCCCATCTTATCAGTATGGCATATACCCTGCCTTCCTCTCACCCCTGCCACTCCACCAACATTACTCCCTTGGGATTGGCATGGTGAAATTTTTGTAAGTAATACCATTATGGGTAGGTAATCATTACTGTACATTCCAGAAAGATCATGTTACTTTCACTACTTTTTTTTTTTAATGGGTCATACCATAGATTTTGAATGAATGACATGAAAAAATTATGCTTCAAAGAACAGTGCACCCAGTACACTTGCAAACAGTTTATATTAGCATTTTATTAGGAGGAGAACAAATGAACAATACATGCAGGAAAACTATTCATACACGAGTAATGTCTGGAGGTTTCACAGTGTAATGACTGATGTCTTGTAGGTTGAAATGTACATGTTATGAAACCATTTTCATACAGATAGGCAGTCAAATGTGGTTGGTTTTTCAAACTGTATTTAATATACTGGATGAAAATTTAATATCAAAAGAAAACTACATGGAGAGGAGTCCTTGATATTCTCCATCTATAATGTTCACAAACCCTATCACTGGACTCCATCCTGGGCCACATAAACCCAGTCCAGACCCTCTCATCCTATTTCTTGAAGACCTCTTTTAATAATATCCTTCCATTCAAGCCTAGGTCTTCAAAACAGTGTCTTTTCTCAGGTTCCCTGAATAAAAATGTTGTATGCTAGAAGTATGCAACAGAATTCAAATCTTACGAACCTTCCATTGATAGAAGTATTTATATGAGTGCTGACTGAAGTTATCATTTTGAACATAAAAATATATGTATCAAACTGAATGTACTGCAACAATGAACAGTAACAATTCCACATTCTACATACCTGGAATAGATGAAGGACTTTGGTTAATGGGTGGGGAAGCAGACGGCGACATGTGGGGACTGGTGAGGGGTGAAGTTCCCAACATATGCTGGATATGAAGAGACTGCCTCATCTGAAGCTCAGCCTGAGTTTGGGTACTGCTGTGTCTCTGGAATCACAAATATGCAATACATAGTCTGGGTAACACTGTCTCTCTGCAACTGTAAATAATAAATACTGAATAGCTATTGATAGAAAAGATATACCTGTAGTTGTCTTTTTATTTCAAGCCTGAAGCTTTACACACCTCATTTGTATTCAAGTACCCTTCAAGCCAGTGTGCACATAACCACAATTAGATCAATAGTTTGGATATTTATTAGCAGCACATACTTTCTTTTACTTACGTGAAAGTATTGAAAAATTGGAACATCATCCACTGCACATAATTTGAAGATACTTCTGCAGGTATGTATGAACAAAATCTGTCACGTAAGGTGAGTAAAAGCAATGTGCCATTTTCAAGATAAGAGTATTATTCAAAGAATTTAAGATTTTCATAAAAAATCACAAATTCCCACTAGATTTGCATTTACCTAAATGAATTCACAATAAAAATCAAGACAATATATTGTACTGAACTACAATTAATTGGGTGTAAGAGAAGTTCATAGTCTTACTAATCAAATAAAGCAATTTTGTCTTGGGTCATGACATGGTTCAGGCAGCTAGTGACTGACCTCTTACTGTGCAATTCTGGGTTTGATTCCAAGCCACTCCACATGGGATATGTGGCAGAAAAAATGACACTAGGAAAGGTCTTCTGCTGAGTACTTAAATTTTCCATTGTCAGTATCATTCCACCAGTGCTCCGTATTCATCCATCCATCCACCCACCACTGATGCTACATATCTTAGCATCATTAAATAAGACTTAAAAAATTCAGTACTTATATCTCTGATACCGATACAGAACATCCCCAACATTCATTTACCTGCTGCAACTGTTGGTATTCCTGTTGAAGAGCCTTCACATTGGCCTCTTTGTCTCCAGCTGTAACATGTGTATGAGGGTAGCTATGCAAGTGGTGCTGAGGGCTTGACCTGTACTGTGAACCCAGTCCTGTTGCACATCCCTCACTGGCTCGTCGCACAGGGCTGTAGCGTTCCAAAGGAAGATGTAAACTGTTAACTTCCTTGAAGCTTTCCCGCCCTGAAACAAAGGAAGCAAGAAAGAATAAACATAAATTGTGAAACAATATACCTCTTGATGTAAAACAAGTAACATGCACACATCATGCAAACCATGTGCACAAATGGCACAATCTCAACTAAAAAAAGAAGAGACATGCAAGACCAACCAGGAGACAAAGGGGGAGTAGGCATGTTTGGCACAGTGTGGGGGGGGGAGGTGTTAACTATAGGGTGACGTGTTGGGAGCGACAGTTTTGTTACTACCTGCAGACAGACATCAACCATTCTAAGTAGCATGTAATGGTAAAGTGTGCTATGTGAATTCCTTCGGGATGGGTGATAGCAGCTCATCATTTACTGTGAATCTTGCATGTGAATGTGCCTACCGAGTTCCCAGCTGTGATCATCTCCTTGGCATTATCCTTCAAAAACTAATTCACTTCTGTTACTTTTGTGTTTAGTTCATGTCACAAAACTTTCACTTGACTTCATGACAACAGTCAACATTTATCCACAGTAAATAATAAGTTTGTGGTCTTATGACACCGTGCAGTCTGGTAAATGAGTACCACTGGTTTGGAGAAACTTGCTGACTCTTTATTGACCTTCTTACCTCCATCTCCTGGGTATGCCAGCTCCCAAAATAATGGTTAAATTCCCACAGTAGTAAACAGATTACAGGATCAAAATGTATCACAGGGGTCTTACAGCAATGAAATACTTTTCTCTACCTGATGTTTCGAATGATGTTTATGCACTTGACATTAAAGAAGTATGGGGTTAATCTAGATAATATTTAAAAACTGAGTGCCTACCTCACAGAATATACACCGCGCATCCTTTAATAAATCAGTCGGTTACGCTGCTCAGGGAAAGAAGCACCAATGATTGTAACGACTACATAAAACATACATATGCTGTCTGAGCTAAGCACAGACAAATCATATATAGTATACAGTAACCCATATGCATTAAAGGGTTAGTATGACAAGAAAAAACTAATTACAACTTCTTAATGCCAATACACCTGCCACCAGCAAAACAGTCCATGCTATGTCCAAAGAGTACGTACCTCTGCTGTTGTTCTCCTGAACAGTTGGGAGACCTGAGGGTTTCTTGGGCCTGGGATAAGCTTTACTGCGAGGCACAGTGACAGGGATGGTGGTGCCTGCTGAGTGCAGGTTTGGAGGTGTGTATTGGCGGTTCATCCGAGCCTCCACTTCCATCACAAGTTCGGGGCTAATCACTGACAGTCAGCAGCAGCATGCAGTGTGTGTCACACAACGTAAACAACCAACCAACAACAACCAAAAACCGAGCGAGCCCAAAACAACCAGGTGGCAGGGTGCCGAAAAAAAAGATAAACACATAATCAAGGCAAAATGAAACACACACAACCAAACAAATAATTAGTGCATGAATATCATCACATCAACAAAAGTTGTTTATTAACAAATTCTACTATTTAATCTTCGGTTACGATGTGTAAGGAGGTGGATTACATTACAGTTGATCTTCACAGGGAAGTGGATATTATGAGTAGGGAGTTTTGGGATGCGACAACACATAGGATTGTGTAAAAGTACCAACATTTCACAGCAATCTTGGTAGAGGACATCCTGTTGTGTTTAAGTACAATATTAAAATGAAATAAAATATGTACTCTGTCTGACACAACTTTCTTTTTATTTCATTATTTCCAAAGTTGGCTACTAGTTTCTGCCTGAATATCCCATCATCAGGCCAAATATTTACAAAAACTTAAAAATGCCGGTACACATAATATAATTCGCGCTATATCAAGGGGATTAGATTCACATTCATACTGTTCTTTATAATTAATACCAGCCATAGTTGTGTTATCTGTGGTAAGTTTCTTGATATGAGTACTGTACATGTATTATCAAATTTTTTGTTGATTGATGGCTTAATTTTAAAATTGTAGATAGTTTCGAAGACACACAGTATAAAACATGTTATAAAGATTTTATGTATTTTTATATAACATATAAATTGTCACGTTAGTAAAACTGGTAAAATTATAAAACTGTTGTTCAGATCTTGTCTTCAGCTGCTGTATACTGAGTTGAAATTCTACATATTTTTAGTAAAACTGAGTACTGGAGTTGTATACTGTTTTGCTATTGGTTTTAGTGTTGGGTATTGTATATGCTGCGTTGTTTTATTTTGGTGAAGTATTAACTCCAGTATAAAATGTGGATTCTTGTGAGATAATCATCACACTGGAAGTATACAATAAATTTTAATTAATATATACTATTTAATCTCCCACATAAGAGTGTATACAGTCATAAAATATTTTACTTACACTTTACTGTACGTAAAATATTTTATGACTCTATACACTTGATTTTAAGCTTTCGCCGTGTTCTATATGTAATATGTTTCCTTTTGGGTAATTCCCCGGCGTCTAAGTTCTAATAGCCGACGTTTTGGAACCCTCTATCAGTTCCATCTTCATAGGCAGGTGGATGAAGTATGACAGGGGATGGGATGTGTCCCCTGTCATACTTCATCCACCTGTCTATGAAGATGAAACTGATACAGGATTCTGAAACGTTGGCTATTAGAACTCAGACTCCAGGGAATTACTCAAAAGAAAACATATGACTCTATACACCCTTACATTTCACTTAAGTAAAACGTTTTATGACTCTATACACCCTTACATAGGAGATTAGATAGTCTAAATTAATTAAAATTTATTGTATACTTCCAGTGTGATGACTGTCTCCAAAGAATTCACATTTTATACTGGAGTTAATACTTCACCAAAATAAAACAACACAGCATATACAATACCCAACTCTAAAACCGAGAGCAAAACAGTATACAACTCCAGTACTCAGTTTTACTAAGAATATGTAGAATTTCAACCTAGTGTACAACAGCTGAAGACAAGATCTGAACAACAACTTTATAATTTTACCAATTTTACTAACGTGACAATATATATGTTATATAAAAACACACAAAATCTGTATAACACATTTTATACTGTGTATCTTCAAAACTACCTACAATTTTAAAATTAAGCCATCAATCAACAAAAAAATTTGATAATACATGTACAGTACTCATATAAAAAATTTACTACAGACACAACTATAGCTGCTATTAATTATAAAGAACAATATGAATGTAAATGGGATGCTCTTTATATAGACAAATATTTATATGCACCGACATTTTTAAGTTTTTATAAATATTTGGCTTGATGATGGCCTATTCAGGCCAAACTAGTAGCCAACATTTGAAACAATAAAATAGAAAGGAAGTTGTGTCAGATCGTGTACATATGAGTATTTTATTTCATTTTAATATTTCGCAGCAACCTGCTGCCTCTATCTCGTATCCTAGATATGCAGGCAGCAGGTTCTTCTGAAATGTTGGTACCTATATACCAAACTATATGGCAACACATCCTAAAGGACTGTTGTCTTAGACAGGAATGAAATTCAGTAACATAACAAATAACTGAAGATATTTATCTTAGCAATTAACCAACTTGATGCACTTTTTTTTTTTTCAATAAGTTTATTTCATGCCTCTACATGTTTTGAGCACATGGTGCTCAAAACATGTAGAGGCATGAAATAAACTTATTGTAAAACAAAAATTTTGTGCATCAAGTTGGTTAATTACTAAGATAAATATACTGAGATGCACGGTCAGCAAAACATAAAAAAACTGAAGATATCTTTGAGATATTTAAAAATACAATTTCATCTCTGGCAGAAGCAGTGATTTTGCCATTTCTAAGGTACAATTTCAGCAAAGAAATAATGAATGATACCAAAAAAAAAATGCAGAATAAGCAGTCCTTGATAGGCACCCATAATGTGAGAAACACATACACTGCTAAGTTCAGCAGTTTCATATTATGCTACAGAAGTTAGCATGCCATATGCATAAAAACTTAAGTGTGCACAATAAAATTTGTATGAGAGCAAGAAATATTTTTGCAATTTTCAGCTAATATTGTACTTACCAGAGGAGCAGACGGTGTTCAGAACATTCCACCCTACTCTGATTGCAGCAATTCTCGATTATATGAGATCTGGTTTCCATAGCAGTTTTGTTGGGGATTAAGGTCTCCTAGGATGTGATATGTCACTGGGTTAGTGTTTCTGAGATATTTACAGCAGCATAGTGCAGTGACAAGAGCTGAGGTGTGAAAGGTATCAGTCCTTGAAAATGGAGGCACTACATTCCCAGGTAATGTTTAAAATGCCAACCCAGCAGAACAGCATCACATCCAAGAAGACCTGAACCCTTAATTAGGGGACTCAGAAGACAAGAGAAAGTAACATACACAAGTAAATGGAGGAGAATCCATTTTCAGAAGCTAACAGTTACTCGGCTGACAAAGAAGTTACCTCCGTTTGGTATGACTTGAAGGCTGATAACTGTGTTCACAGGAAACTACCAGTAGACTCTGTCTTACACCAGAAGAAACAGGTTCACAGTCTCATACCCAGTTTCTTCAATACCCTGTTTCACACCAGAAGAATCAAGTCCACACTCTCATACCCAGTTTCTTCAATACCCTGTTTCAGACCAGAAGAATCAAGTCCACACTCTCACACCCAGTTTGTTTAAAACTCTTTCACCAGAAGAATCACACCCAGTTCTTTAAAACTTATACCAGAAGAATCAAGTCCATGCTCTCATACCCAGTTTCTTCATTGCCCCCATCTTAGACCAGAAGAATGAAGTTCACACTCTCACACCCAGTTTCTTCAAAACTCTTGTGCCAGAAGAATGAAACCCACACTCTCACACCCATTTTCTTCAGTACCCAGACTTACACCAGAAAAATAAGGGCCACATTCTCACTCTCAGTTTCCTCAGTACTCATTCAATATTAAACTCCCATCTATACCTAGCCTTCCAAGTGGTGCTTCCATTTTGGTTGTCTGAATACAATTCTGTGTACATTTCTCATACTGCCATGTCCCACCCACCTCATTCTTCCTCAAACACTGCAGGAGGATGTAGATAAATCCTGTCACTTTCTCTATCCTGCTGTTACTTCCTCTCTCATAGACCCACCCCAAAATATTCTCTTCAGCACCCTCTTATCAAAGGTCAGAGATCAAGTTTTATCTAGCATATTTCCATTAAACTTCAGTCTAGTATGACGCTCTTAGGACTTCACATTTAGTATATTCAACTTTGCCTATCATGTTCCATTGCTGACTTCACTCTAATTATGTCACATTATGTCAAAAACCAGTGAATTTAGAATACATCAACACAATTTAATAAGCAACGAGTACAAGTACCATGCATATAACTATACATAATACTTTAGCTGTGTACTTAAATATCAGGCTGGTTCCCAAAACAATGCCAATTCTGCACCAAAAAAAATAAAAAATAATTGCTTTTGTAAATTTTCTGCAGTGTCTTCAGTAACTACATTTTCCAGATCAGACAGAAATATTCCCAGGTATTTGCTGTGCAGACAGAAAAATAGTGAAATATTTTTTAAATATGGAAAAATGGGAAAGTACTTTGTAAAGGGTACACTACATGTACCAAATCAGTCTAAAAGAACTACTTCAGCTATTATATGCAAAATTTTATTCTGATATTACAAAACATATTAATAGTCACTGTACGAATTTCTCTTTACCTTCTGTCCACCCTTCCTCCCGTATATCTCTTATCATCAGTAGTTTCACTATATCACAGTTGGCAGTACTTAAAGACTCTTGTAATTTGTGGAAATATTTCAGTCTGTCTCAATAAAAGGATAAGTTATTTCTGAAGCTGTGTGGTAAATATGCTTGTGGCACTTAACAGTAACAACATGTAATGGTGGATAAATTCACCTGTCACACCAGAAAGGTTACAAACCACTTCCAATTATGTGTCACACGCTTCATAACATATAATTTAGTATTAAACCTTTGGAGACGTGTGACGCACATGCTGCACCGTACAGTGTGATGCCCATAGTACCTAGTGGCACAGCACATTAATCAGCCAATTCTGGCCATTCTTGTACAGTCCTCTTGAGTTCCTTTTCTGCCCCCATTATCCTTCGCAATTATGGTTTTGACCAACAGAGTGGGAAGGATGTTGTTTATTCAAAATGTCTCCTTCTCACCCTCCTGTTCATCTGTTCTACCCTAAATATGATTTAGCAATGCTTCTATGGTGTAATCTGTCAGGCGGCCTGCCTGCTTACTCAAGAGATGTGCTTCTTACTGCTTTCAGTGTGGTCCAGTATCAACACAACATGACAGCAGCTTATACATTTCTAAATTCCTTGTCCCTCCCCCACACACAAATTTTCAGTGGCATACCACAATATTCATTGATCAGACCTGATATCTAAAAGAAAAAGAAAAATTTGAGGAAAGCAAAAGTCACGATTTATAGCTAAAGGAGATATTATGGAGGTACTTTTGGAATAGTCCTGGCCCACTCTGGAAAGAATCCTGGGGGAATCAAGTGCAACATGCTGCCCTTAATACCACTAAAACTTCCCAAATCCACCAATGAAACATTATTCACAACACAGCTTATACATCTGTTTCAAACTGGCTAGATTGATAGTATCTTCACAGTGGTGTTTTATCTACAGTGGCACATATGAAAGCAAAGTACTTATATACAGTTAGTTTCAATCATGAAGTACATGCTTGAAGTCACTTGCTTTTTTATTTCATTATTTAATGCTCAAGATGTTTTGGATGTTAATACGTCCATCCTCAGGAGCCTGCGACTTATTTGTTGAGTTATTTCATGGATTGTATTGCTCTGTACGGACAGAGGTTTTTGCATTAGCGTGCTTATTTAGTGGTGAGTGTTTAGTCATGACGTGTGTGGTTGTTTTATAAAACGTGTTTCTGCATATAATGGCTGCTGCGGTGTCTTATGGTTATTGAGTTTTCTTTGTGTGTAGTATGTTTATTGATGATGTTTCCTGAATATGTTCTGATGTCGTGTATATGAGCTTACACATACCTGGTGCGGTGTGTGTTGGTGTTACGTTGTGGTTTGGCTGGGGTGGTGTGCATTAAATAATGAAATAAAATAGCAAGTGACATCAAGTTGGTCTCTCTTTATTCAACTATCAATATGATGCATGGTCCAATAAACAACATGAAGTACATATCAATGTCAGTGCTTTCCTACTGTGGTCTACACACGATCAAACAATCTGCACAACAGAGGCTGCTACAGAACAGGGTATTGAAAGATGGTAAATCAACACACATTAATGACTCTACACACCAGCACAGCAAAGACTCCAGAGGTACCACAATTCTTGGGCAGCATTTTAGCCCCTCATTTTTTTTGTAAAACTACACGAACAATCTTTAGGTTTCTGTGCCTGTGCATTGTGAGCAAATTGTGAAGTGAGAGAAAAAAAAAAACCAACAAGATGCAACAATCAGATGTTTATTATCACCACTGTCTCAACATGTTTCGGGCATCATTATGCCCATCTTCAGGAGGACAAAGACCTGTGTTACTGCATGTAGTGTGCTGTGCTGTAACAAGCAGGGAAAAAGTAGATATTAGCTGTAACATCTTTTTTGTGGGGTAGTGTGTAGAATACCTAGATGGGATACACCCATTTGCACATGACATTCGCATATACACATGAGGTCCCATCTAGGTTTACTACACACTACCCCACAAAAAAGACGTTACAGCTAATATCTACTTTTTCCCCGCTTGCTACAGCGCAGCATGCCACACGCAATAACACAGGTCTTTGTTCTCCTGAAGATGGGCATAATGATGCCTGAAACATGTTGAGACAGTAATGATAATAAACATCTGATTGTTGCATCTTGTTGGTTTTTTCTCTCTCACTACACCAACAATGTTTCATTTCACTAAATACAAATTTTCAGCATTTCTTTCTCCTAAATTTTGAGCTGTCCAAAAATATATGGGACAAAGTGCAGAGAAGTGTGAGTAAAAACTGACCTGAAACTGGAGATTAAAGATGCGATGACAGTGAATGTCACATAGAAAAAATAAGACGCTGCTGTGAGCTATCAGTAATAAGTCATTTTGCTTCAGACTCAAGTTTTATGTTACAGTTGCAACAATTTTACACCTAAAACCAATTCCACAAACCCCCTTATCTTTCTAATTCCACAGCTGATATTTAAAACAAGCAGCACATATGTAACAATATTAATAAGTGTTAGAACTTCCTCTTTCGTCTCATAACATCCGACTCCATATGTCAGACAACCTGTGTGACCAAAATGTTTTCTATCAGAGATGTGTGTTATTTAATGATTATGCAGTTGGTGAAATTACAGGCAGGTCTCGTTTTATATGATTTATTTTTGCACACTTTCGCAATAATGTGTTCTGAATAATTACACCATTTTTCGAATTGACGTACAATTTTTGCTTTAACGTGATTTTGCGTAGACAATACATGATAATTTTCAATTTAACATGATTTGGCATACATGATCTGTGGCCACTCTTGTCTTATGTTGGAGGCTACCAGACAGTGACATCAATGTCATGCCATCAGTCGCATGTATGGATTCATTACAATGGTGATATAATCAAGTGGCTGTTATTGTTCACCCTTCAACAGCAACAGCTTACGTTACTAAAATCAATGAGAATCACCTAGTGCAATCCAAGTGAAAAATCAGTATTGAAGAGAAATTAGACATAACAAGGTGACTTTTAAAAATGTGAACAAATTGTTGACACATGACATAATGTTAGATTGGCTCATAGTGGTGTATGTACAATTTGTGACAATGCTGACAGAATTACAGAAAGTGTTAAGTCAGGAACCAAGTGTTTGTGTAGCAAGACTACCACAGTCCTATCAGAATGAACCGTACCAAAAACTATGGATGTGGGTCCCCTTACATTTTTATTGCATTACACATAAATAAATATATTGTATAGAAATGTATGTATAGTGTATAGAAGTGTATATATACTGTATATACAGTACATATATACTCTACAGGTCTGTATGCCCACTAGTCGCATAGTCATACTGTAGAGGATAAAGCTGTAAATCTCCTAAACCCCAAATATACACCATTTTAAAACGGAACTTTGTGTATGATTTGCACGATTTCAATTTCCACAGCTTTTCAGGAATGTATCCCTGGCATAAAAGGAAACCTGCCTGCATAGAGGGTCAGCTGATGAGTGAACTAATGAATGATGTATGAGTACAATGTGTTGACAATGTTATGACAAGGAAAATGGGAATGTTCAGAGAAAAACCTTGTCCAGTATATTATGTCCACCATAAAACCCATTTGACTTGCCTGGCATCAAACCTGGGTCTTGGTGATGACAGGCCAATGACTAACTGCCTAGGCCACGTCACAATTAAAATAAAAGATTGAGAATTCCTGAATAAGTTAAATACAGATATACGGCAGTAAATGAATTAACCACATCAAACATTAAATATTACCATATAGTCTATTTCAACATATAGGGGCACACTTGGAACTATAAAAATACTTCTTAACATATGACTAACCGGATCTCAAAAAACGTAAGTAACATAACAACATACTACAATATAAAAACACCATACATACTACATAACTCTCACAAAACTATATTACTACAGATCACACCAAAACTAACAGTAAGATATATTCACAATTTCTACAAAGCTGCCAAAAATACATAAATTCCTACAACCCCACCTACAATATCTATGTTGTATTTTACATGTCTCTCGTTTATTTTTATTTCATTTTATTTACATTTTATATTTAATATTGTATTAACTTGAATGTAAATGAGATCTCATCATTTTAAGGTGTAGCTAATTATATATTTAATTCTTTTAAGTCACAGCCTTAAGGTGGCTTAAAGTAAGCCAAAACATGCAGCTATGATCTGTGAAATAGTTTATATAATAAAGTTGTGTTAGGTTAAAATTATACTTCTATAAATCACTGCCTCATAATACTGACCTGAATAACACAGTTTTGTGCCGAAATGGGAGAACTAAAGCAAAAATACAAAAACATAAAACAACAATGACATTGAGAAGACCACTGAAACCACAAAGCCTATGTACAGCACTCTAACAGAAGCGGTTACCTGGTGGTCTCTCCATCACAGTCTGCAACCCGGTGCGTCTCGTTCTTATTGTTTGTTGCTGTGGTGGCTGCTGCTGCTGCTGTGGTTGCTGCTGCTGCTGCTGTTGCTGCATCTTTCGTTGTGCCTCTTGAAATTCCTCAGCACTACCCAGTGCTAGTGTATGTCGCTTTGAGTTTCCACGACAATGCATGTATCTGTCAAAACACAGGTGAACATCAAGATTACTGTCCTTTGGATGTGATGCCATGTAGTCTGGTAGATCAGTATAAACATTTTACAGAACTCTGCTGCCTCATCTATGGCAGAAGAGTGGAAGTTTATACCGGTCTACCACACCACATAGGGGTTGAAGTGTATTTACACCATTAACACAGATCCAGAGATTTCTCTCTTCCTTTCTTTATTTTTTTAAATTCATATCCAGTGTCTACCACAGCTTCCAACAAGACGTGTAGCACAAAATCCCCACAGCTAATGACATGAAAGAGATACACTGCATAGGTGGCAAAATCAGCACCTCCTAGAAGACAGACCTAACTGTCTGCAGTATACATACCATGTAACTTGCAGGGGCCAAGACAGCATAGTCAGTATAGCAATCTGTTATGGGCAGGATGGTCTAGGGTTTCATCCGCAGTAGTCATAAGGGATTTTCTCTCTGCCAAAACCCATCCAGACCGGCCCTGGGGACCACCTAGTCTTCCATCAAAAGGGCTATTCCTGGAGGTAAAGCAGCCGAAGCATAGTGCTGACCACCCTCTAGCACCGAGATAAGGGCAGAGTAGAACTACACCTCTACTACTCCTCTGTGCCTTCATGGTATGTTATAGGGAGAATTTCTACCCTTCCCTTTTAAATACCCTGCCAGAACAGAGAAGAACGCTGGACATACTTTGATTAAAAATGCTGTCAAATGCTAAGATTACACAGTGCTGGTGGTAGATGGAAAAATCAAATCTCCAGATGCACAAAAAAAAAATCTTCCTAGTCACTATTAATTACAGAATCAAACAAGATGCACACCAAACTAGTTACTGAAACACAGGATGGTGAATGACTTAGAAATGAACAGACCCACTCTCTCCACTCAGTAATAGTGGGTACAGGCTTCATGACAGGCACCACTCAGCAATACAAAAAACAACTTTCTACCCAGTTACGCCACAATGATCATCTGACTATAACACATTATTTTCAAATATGTGGGATAAGACCTCTCGATGACCTGAAACAAGCAGGTTTAGGTAGGCACTTAAGATATCAAAAAGCAAATAGCGAACTCAAAATGAAAATCGAGAGAAGAAGAAATGAGTACGAGGAACTTTGTCCATTGAACTGTTTAAAGAGAAATGATAAAAGGGGGAAAAAACATGAAGTTGAATGAATTATGTTTTGAATATCAATTACTTCATATGCCACCCAGATACACTTCTGGATCATAAGATGCAGAGAAATTTTGCATTTCTTCCATGAAAAGTTTGTATCTTTTAAGAATGTGATCTTGTGGGATGTGACACCATGCAGTCTGGTAGATAAGTACTGTTTCAGAGAAACATCCCACCTCCACCTTGCCACATGAATATACGAGAACACTCTTCTCCCTGAAGATGTAGACAGCTTGTATCACAGGGAGTCCCATGACAGATGACAACGATGTTAGTAGTATTTACTACTTCAAGAATCTCAGAAATGTAAACAAAAAAAAAATGCAGGCACATCCTAAACTGTGCCTAACTACTATAGAATTCTATGAACTAGGTAGCACAGTCAGCACAGTGACCACACAATGGGGTCTGATTATGTATGGGAGGTGATGATATTTCTTTTTACCACAGCCTCCTATCCATGGACTACCTAGGGCTCTTCTATGCCTTTCATTTTAGTCTAAATTTAAGAACAATTTAAAAAATAAGATTACTGTGTAACTGCATATGGATCAGGTGGATCCTCTCCTGGAACAGGTCCTGGGTTTTCACTTGGTGGCATATGTGATACTGCTTCAATACCATTCTCTGTGATAACAGCTGGTATTGGCTGGGACCTCTGTGATAAAGTTGGACTGCCAGGCTGGAGCTAGCAAGATAGTGTAAAATATTACTATTATTATTATGTTAACACAGAGATTCAAAGGTAAATCATACAGCATTTGCACTTCATTCCAAAGCTCTGATACAAAAGGTACAAACTTTGTTACATAAACCACATATACATATTACTGCATTACATTTTATTACAGTAACACACTATGTGTTAGAAAGAAAACAGTTAACAGTTATACATGAGCATTAATTTAAGACACCAAGAAAGAGCACCAAAACAATAATTCCACATATCAAAATTATAGTTTTAATTTTGGCCCTTTCATTTAGAAAATTTTGAAGATAACATACCACTTGTAATTGCTCCTGACTTCCAGGCTGACTCCAGACTCCATCCATCTGCCTTGTGAAGAACATCTGAAGATTAGCTCCACCATCTGAAGCTCGTCTTCCAAAGCCACCGACTGAAATATATAGTTATGTACACATCTGTAGAGAAACTGCATGTCAAGTTACAGAACATTTAAAAAGCATTTGAAGAGAAAACCTTCATTAAAAGTAGAAAAATCAATATGTTCTCATTTTAAACATTTCAATTCGTATGTGGTTCCAAATCACATAAATTACCTGTACACCCTGGTACCACATATCTATGCAATTTCTATTTTTTTGCCTAACAAAATTCAAACTCATAAATGTAACACATGACAAAGTCTTTAGTCAGAAAAGGATCTGAGAAAGTCAGTTACAGACCAACAAAAGGAGGAAAAAGCACACACACACACACACACACACACACACACACACACACACACACACACAGCAGTAATAACAGCAAGGTTCAGTAAACTCACTTGCACCCATGACAGGTGGTGGTTTCAATAGATGCTGGTCCTTTACTGAGAAGTTCTGTGGTGGGTGGTGTTGAACAAGTGGCAGATTCAGTGGCAGATTTGTATTTGGCAGGATATCCAATGGTTGACCAACTCCATCCAGTTTTGTGTAGTGGGCTTCCAGGACCTAAATTCAAACAAACTCATACACATCAACTGTGAACATCCACATAAAAATGTAATATCACTGTCCCCTTCAAATTCTTATACTCAAATAAAAATTATATCTGTTTTACTGCACAACTCTGTTTCTGTAATAATCTGAAACAGAAACTGAATTCTGTTACATTCACACAGGATATGAAGAAATGCTGCTACATAATTTAACTTCCCACAGCACAAGAAATTTTTGTCATCGACACTGCTGACTTCTGAAATATGTTATGTAATAAAGCATAGAGATTAATTACACTGCTTTCATGATTGCCCAGCAAATGACCTAAATAAGAAATGTAGTAATTCTACAGACCCTGAAACTGTGGAAGGATATAAGCTAAAATTTCTGACCTCATCAAACTACAATATGCTTTGCTCCTTATGATGGTGGAACAAACAAAGGTTCTTTATAGAAATGGTCTGTCAATCACAGGATAAGATGATTTTTGAAACACGAGAAGTTGAAAATTTAACAGCACTATAAGAAACAAATCAGAATTTACCTGTTCATGGGCCGTATCGCCGGGGCCAACAGTATGTCTTCTGGCCATAAGATATTTGTCACCAATTCCACCACCATTCGACCGTCTCTGCAACTCCTCATTCTCAGACTCCATCGGCATATCCACATCTCCAAACTAAATACAAAATAAGCATTATAAATCATCAAGTGAGAAACTGTCAGTCCTTCTGCAATATAAAAAAGTCCATCATACTTAGTTTTAATGAAGCACTGAAATGTATCTGTTGTCTTGTATTCTGGAGAGATTTCATACAACTGGCAGGTACCTACTCAGAGGTGTCCACTAGCTACAGCTAACCTCAATCACGGGGCAATCTACATTATACCAGAAATCCAGCAAGCCTAAGTGTAACACACCAACATATGAACCCCTTAGAGTGGCTTCAGTTCATTGTACCTGTCAATCATCAGCTGCTTTTTCCCGTAGAAGGCAAAGATGGTTGTTTCAAAATTTTGGGAAAAATTCTGTTTGTATTATCAATACAGATAACCACACAATCAAAAGTAATTTCATTTTAAAGCATTTTATTGTCACCTAACAATTAAACCACATTACATCTTGCCAAACATATTGTGACTCACTTTAACATCATCCTCATACGTCTTGTCTTTTCTTGCAATATATAACTACTGATTACAGTTACTACAAGTATACAGTTGTACCTCCTTCCACGTACAACATCCTTAAAAGAACCAAAGCTGTTTTCACAAACAACCTACTTTTGTTTTTACGCACTCATACACAAGTAATTTCTTTTCCAGTTTCACAATCATGACTACTGTTTATTGTATCACTTTGTTCATACTTAAGTAATCTGCCAAATAAACTGTTCTTCCGTTAAATTTCTTATTTTTTATTACGGTTGAGTGATGCTGGCCAGTTTATTTTGATTAAGACTTTGATCTGATACCTACAGGGTATCCACCGTCATGTTTGTTTGGTCTGAAGGCGTAACATGCCCACACAGTACATTTACGCATTGCATACAATGCTCACTTTATACAGTGATTACTTTCCTATGTAACACTAACCAGGTGGTCTGTATAATAAAGACAGTTTATTTTTAGTGAGGTAAAAACTGCTTTCTAAATTTCCTTAGTTGTCCATCCCATTGCCTATTCACTACACAAGAACTTCATAACCATTAAAAACCTCCTCATATTGCCAATACAAAATGAATCATCTTTTCAATTGGTATATAAAAAAAAATGCCTTTCCATCAGTGGCAGTCATACTGTGCTTCACAGAACTTATTTTGCAACAGTATGGGTGTTAAAGTGCTATAATTGTAGCATAGCTTGGTATGGTGCTGTAACTTGCACATTTCTGAAAGTGGATCAGAAGTACCAGGAAGGTTTTGAAATGTGATACTGGGGAAGAATGGAGATCAGATGGACCAACTGCATGAGAAATGAAGAAGTACTTCATACACTTAAGGAGGAGAGGAATATCCCAGATACAATAAATAGCAGGAAGGCTAACTGGATCGGTCACACCCTGCAAAGTATCTGTCTTCTAAAACATGTAATTGAATGAAAGATAGAAGGAATGTGAAGATGAGGAAGAAGAAGACATACACAGCTACTGGATGACCTTACGGAAAAGACAGGATACCAAAAACATAAAGAAGGAGCACTATATCACACTCTATGCAAAGTCACTTTGGAAGAGGCTATGAACCTGTTGTAAGACAGGTTATGCAATGAATGAATGAATGAATGAATGAATGAATGAATGAATGTGTAAGTGTGGTGTGCATGCAAATTTAAAATTAAAAACTTATTATGAATTATATTTATCAGGTACAACTGTAGGAGTACCTTCTCCAAAAGCTGTGAATCACTGAGAAGGTGTATAACAGGTATTGCTGGCATGGAAACAAGTGGTGAGCCACCTTGTTCATATTCCAAGTCACTTGCTGGGCTGCGATCAACTACACCTGTAGACAAGTACAGTTGGAATTGACTACATTGCCACATTGTAACAGGATATTTCCATGACATGGGGTTCTCATGTCAAGGAACAATAAGATAATTTGCTTGGACGTGATACCACAGAGCCTGGTAGATTGGGTCCACTATTTAGGAGAAATGCTGCCTACATATTCAGAGCAGAAGAATCTCAGAAGACTAGTACTTTCAATGCATATAAACCCCTAACCTATCTGGCTGCAACAAACCAAGAACAAACATTAGGTTAGTTCTGTCAGTTTATTTTCTTCTATCTTCATATATTAATTTACTGTATTTACATATTTCACAATTCAAATACTGCAAAATTGCAGAATATGAGACTTGTACACTCTCCTTATTCTAATGTCTTTGTCTCCATATACTGGTCCGTTTATTTGAGAGTGGAATGGGGTAGTCTGTAACACAAAAGGATCTAAACACCACACATTCAAATTTCTTGAAAATGTTACTTGTATTTAAAGGTCTGTATTTCAAAATGAGTATACACTTTACTGCCTGCAAATGTTAGAGGGCTGAAACATAATCAGTGTTCTTTACTAACAACAGCATTTTAAAGCTTCAATATATAGTAGAACTCCACTTATCCGGATTCATTGGGATGGCAAGCCATCTGGATACACAGAAAATCTGGATAATTGGATTTTTCTCTGAAAATAGGCTACACTGGCAGTTGGAAGTTTGGCTATCACTATTTATGGTATGTACCAGTGTCTAAACCTTTTGACTGCGCCTAATTTGAAGTTCTAGAAGCCATAACACTCTACAGTGCTTGTTCCAATAACCAGTAATTTCAAAGCAAGTTACTTTTGTAGAATTCTTGACAAATTTACCAGAAGGGCCAAGTCGATCCAGATAATCAGTGTCCGGATAAGTGGAGTTCTACTGTATGTGCTAAATGAGAGATGCCTATAACCCCAAACAAAGGGAAACAATCACCTGAAAAGCAGGTAAACAGGAAAGAAAAATAATCCTTAATACAAGCATGCAAAACAATGTACCGGGCTGCAGTGACAATTATTGGCCACAACAGTGCACCCTTTGTGATTACTATACACTAGGAAATGCTTTACCCTATAACAATTGGGATTATTTCCCAAAGTCACATTGATCGGTTTCTGTTTGTACTACAGGCAGTTTTCTTTAAGGTACAAAACTGAGTTTCTATATACTATTCGACACATTTCAACCTTCAAATGGTTAGCTGAAAAAGCTATTCACCTGTTCAATAGAACAGATACACAATACTGTACGCAGAAGCACGTATTCTAGTAATACATTTTTTAAAAAATTATAATAATTATATAAACTAAAAAGTCTACTGCCATTACAAACTATCTTAAGCTGAAGACCTTAAAAACTAGTAACACAATATACCTGTTGTAATGCTAGCTTTGCGCTGTGTAGCTACTAACGGGATGTCACCACTGATTCTCTTAGGGTCTTGGTGTTCAAGTTTATCTACCAGTAAGTGATAAATGGCACTGATGTTCCCAAAACTATTGGAATGTACAGACTGAAACATAAAGAAAAGAAAAAACTTGTTTTTGACATAGCTATTTATATAGCATTAAATATAAATACACAAATAAATAAGTGAACTGCACAATATGGTCAGCTGTTTTATGTGTCGGAAGATCAGAGGCACGACAATGTGGAAAGCACAGTATGGAGATTTTGCAACTATGCTGTTTAGTGGTTTCACTAGTAAAGGCTGAATGAAGTTCTGGTTGAGAAAACTGATCAAGGAAAATACCAACCATTTCATGGCACACCTACAGACTGAGAATTTCACTGTTATGAAAAGGGGCTTTCCCATTACCAACCATTAAAACACATCAGGATACATCAACTCCCACATGTGTTTGAACACACTCCTCCACCTGCTAGACTGTGTACATAAATGCATGAAAAACATACCATACAGAAACTGCATGTACAAACTGCCTTCCTGATGATGAACTCATGAGGTTAGAAACATACAAAAGATATCAAAAATCAAATTAAAGCATTAATTTGGAAAGTGTACATTTAGTTGGTTTATGTTGCATAATGTGGAATCTCAGTTTGATAAACTGTGTAGGTTACGACAAACTACTTTTTCATAAGCATTATGTGCCACAACCAAGACAAATTTCATATTTCAGCATAACTGCTCATATACACGTAAATCATCATTTACAAATATAATGTCAAAAAGGTACAAATATTCCAACTGTGGTATTTATAACCAACCCAACACAGAACAAAGGCACAGAAATTTTCCAACAACATAGGTGCCAGATACGAGGTCTGTTAGAAAAGTATCCGACCTTTGGCCGGGAAAAAGAAACTGGCTTACTTGGAGCGTTGGACACCTAATCACCCTCAAAGTAGTTCCCTTGGGACTCCACACACTTCTCCC
>Ga0131853_10003873_pt1 | contig 26868 bp, 14 predicted proteins | sample TergutLab28metaG_FD_92764 | JGI IMG/M metagenome (GOLD analysis project Ga0131853, IMG submission 92764) | Labiotermes labralis P1 segment gut microbial communities from Petit-Saut dam, French Guiana - Lab288 P1 (version 2) (version 2) | ecosystem: Host-associated > Arthropoda: Insects >... | reverse complement strand
TTGCCCCCCCCCCCCCCCCCCTTTTTCTAGGCGTTTTGGGGGGGTGAGGATTTTAAAAGCCCTAAAAAAATTTTCTTTGGTGGGGGGGCGCTGTGGGGCGCGCCCTTCACCACTCTCTCACGGCGGTGGGGGTGGGGGGTTTTTTTTCCTTAAGGACCGGTTCAAACAAATCTTTCCCCTCTTTTCTACTTAGTTTCTTCCTAAAGGTGGTTATACCATTAAGAAATTTTTCCCCCCCCCCCCCCATGTTACTAGACAGTTTTTGGTGGAGATATGATTCATAGAGCTGCAAACATGTTCTTGGTTCAGGTGGAGCTAATGGCGTCGCTGCTATTAACACTGTATCAGGACTGATGGGATTGAGAGCAGATGCAACTCCATGGCCTGCAGTTGGACGGGAGAAGCTCAGTACATATGGTGGAGTGTCAGGCAATGCAATAAGGCCAGTTGGGTTGCATGCAGTTTCAGCAATTGCTAAGAAACTTCCAGGATTTGCTATCATGGGAATAGGGGGCATTGACTCTGCTGAAGCTGGATTGCAGTTTCTGCACTGTGGTGCATCTGTGTTGCAGGTAGAGAGATTTATGTTTACTGTATCAACATTTATGCAGAAGTCCACATGAAATTTCCTAATTTCAAGATAAACTGTTATAGCACTGCAAAATAGTGAATGTTGCTCCTTCTTTACCTGGGTCTTTCTTAAAATGAACTGCACTGCAATCATGAAGTTGCTTATTGATTATAACCTATTCTCTATTGCTACCATGACGCCACATAATAACTGCTTTATAAATTCCTAAGCAACAAGGCATCAGTTGACACAGGTTACCTTTGCAATATGTGAGTGAAAACTTGTTACGATCAGCTAGATCAGAGAAAAAGAAATTAATAACACAGTAGGAAGGATTTTATGCATAAGACGATATTATCTTTCACCACTTAATACCTGAATTAATTATGACCAAATAATTTATGGAAAATTATGAACCTGATATTTTTTGTTATGGTGTGTTAAGAAGATCAATATGATAAACAGCTGAAGTTATTTTAAAATTAATGGTATCGCGTTTTCTTGCGGAGATGCCTGTGACTTTGGAAACAACCCTTTCTATACGTTTAAAGATGAGACCAATATGAAAACTACACACATGCAATCAGACATACAACAGAATGAAAGCAATAACATTTTGAGGCTTTATTTATGTTATGAGGAATGTTGTCATAGAGGCTGCTAGCTATATAAGTAGAAAGTACGAGGCTTATTCAGTAAGTAAGTACCGTTTCGCTGTAAAAAGAAATCGAGTAAGATTTCGTATAAAATTTTATTGTTATCAGATACTACATTCTTCAAACTATTTTTCCACATATTTGCCGCCATTATTGAGGTATTTATCTTAGTGGGGCACAAGTTTTTGTATACCCTCCTCATAGAATGTGGCTGCCTGTGACCCAAATGACTACTGACAATGTCATAGAGTAGAGTCCTTGAAATCTGAGGAAAGTGCAGGAACAGATCAGAAACTGTGAAACGTCTGTCGTCACGCACTCTTTTGTTGACTTTACGCACCAAATCATCATTCACCGAAGATGGACACCCACTTCATGCCTCATCGTGCACGTTCTCTCATCCTTCATTGAACATCCGAACCCATTTCCTAACCATGCCATCACTCATCGCATTGTCATCATACACTTGGCAGATCTGGTGATGAATCTCACTTGGTAGCACATTCCTAGCATTCAAAAAACGAATTACAGACTGTATTTCACATTCGGCGGCCCCTTCAGTTGTCTTAAACATGTTTAACACACAGGAACAAACATAAACACAACACGAATTTCACGAAATGGCTTCTGTGGCTTCTCAATTGATAAAGGAAGTCACTGCACATGCGCAAAGTGACAGTCTTGAGGATGCGCGAGAGATATGCGCAGACGGTAATTAGTTTCCAAATAACCTCTGTACTTGTTTTTTCAGATCAAAAATTGTCATATGGAGATGTTTTCTGTATAGAAGTTCATAAAATATGTCTTTTTGTATATAATAACCAAGAGTGCATGTGAACATTAGTCTTACTCTGTATTTTGTAAACAACATATTAAAAACAAAATTGGGAGACAAAATGTTCTTCATTATTGTTTACAGTGTTTAAAAATTTCTAGAATTGGTTAGCAGCTATGAAAGGGCAGGTTCCAGGTACACTGGCCTGTGTCTCTAAGATGATTATAAAAGAAGTATTGGAAATATGACAAATAATACAAAAGGAAATAAAATTTTTTCTTAAGAAATTTAGAGACATTAAATTATGAAGTTCTGTTGGATATTGAAAGCAAAGGATAGCTTGAACATGCCACTGACGTATAAATGTCACACTATAAACATTTATTAAGAAATACATTCAGCAGTGTGGACTAAGGTGGCATGTCTGACAAACCTGTTAACTGATGAATGTCCAATTGTTTGTTTGTGTATCTTGTGAAGATGATATTTTGGTTCCTGTTACAATTAGATTGGAAGTGCCATTCAGAACCAGGATTTCACTCTCATTGATGACTACGTCACTGGCCTCAAAGCCCTGCTTTATCTTGAGAGCCTGGATCAGCAGCTTATTGGGTGGGATGGTCAGTCACCACCAAAAGTCAAACATCAGCAAGGAAAACCAGTTGTTGAATTAAAGGATCTACAAAATGAGGTAGCAAGTTCTGTGTCTCTCACTCATTCACTCACTCACTCTCTTTCATCATGCATTTTCTGAGTTTTTCATAAAATGCAAACAATGTTATAAAGCCATATTATTCAGAGACATCTTATTCAAATTACATATTGTTTTGCATTTTAAATAGTGCTTGTTATCTAAACATGTCATGCACCATACTGACAGATTTGGTGACCTTCATAATTACCATAAATTGTTCATATCCACATTTTTTCAAAGTGTTTCTCTGTATTGTGCTCTGTAATTTTTTCTGTTCATATTGTATCATTATGTACTTTAACTGATACTCTCCACTGTGCTATAATAAGAATTTTAATTTACATTTATTCATTGATTTGTTTATGCATATTTGTACAGTCCATTGATCACATATGGGGGTTCAACCCCATGGATATAGAATTAATCATAATTGTTAACTAATAATACTAATAATGACAAATATCAGTCAAACTAATTACAAATATAATAATTATTATTAAAATTATTATTATTTGCTGCTTCCTAATTAGTTGATTGTGATCAGACGTCCTTAAGTATTACTACCATTATCAAATCATAGATGGTCAGCTAGGTATGGAATGTAGCAAGAATGAAAAGAGAGGTTGAATGCAAAGTTTTGGCTCATAGCACCCACTTTATGAAATCAGTTTGAGCAATGACATACACACATCAGTGCTGCTGAAATGTGCATTTCAGCATATATTTTAAAATTTTTGTTTGTATAGCGTGGCATTAATTTTACAATGCCATGTTATAGTTATAACTGCAAAGATGTAGCAGACATTTTTTTTTTTTTATGTAAAACTCTTTGGGCAGCACAGCACAGGTTCCAGCTGCATATGTAATTAATATGCAACTTTTATATTAATGGAGTCATTTTGTGTCAATTGTATGTACTTGTGTATAAAGTAAAGCAATCCCTATATAGGCCATGAGGGTTCCAGGAGGTTGAGGCTTGCAGATTTCAAGACGATTGGCACATGAAGGTGGTAAGGTTGTCAGCCTTATGCACCGGCCGTCTTTACCCCCAGGAAATATTCTTGGTACTCATTTCTATTAGAGGCTGAGTCAACCCCAGGGCCATATGTACTTGTGTATAAAGAATGTTAATTACATAGAGTACAAAGTCATATGTTTTTTATTCTAGCGTTGTTTTGATGTGGTAACAGTGTGTGAATGACAAATCTTCACTCTCTTAAGTCTTGCCATAATCCATCCTACTAGGGTTCCTTGCCAGTTGTCTTGTCCTTTCAAGATGCATTTCAGTATCAGGCTGAACTAACTTGTGCTTGAGTCATATCATTGGTCTCTTTCCCTTAAATTTGAATTACAAAGCCTTGATTGGTCTGTGTGTGCAGTCCTTGTAGTCGTTTCTTATGTTGTGTGCTACCGAAACAACTATTTTCATTACATATATTCAAGACATAAAAATTCTGTGTGTTTGTTTGGCTTTCAGAAATTGCCATATTTTGGAACCTACCAACATAAAAGAGAAGAAAAAATTTCAGAACTGAAAAAGCAAACAGACTTACTGGCAGAAAAACTGAAACCTCCACCCAGAATTTATTTTAAACCTGCTAAACCAGTTTCTGCAATTAATGGTATCATAGGTCGAGCATTGCCAATGATTGGTCCATACAAGAGCCTTGATAACAAACAGCAAGTTGTGGCACTAATTGATGATGTAAGTAAATACAAACACATTGAAGTTGCTGTTGCTTCTGACAATACTGTACATCTACTTAGTACAAGGTTTTTCAAATAATGTTGGGAATATTTAAACGTATGTAACAAAACCTACAAATGCACATGTATAAAATATGTTTTATCACATAATTCCAAACTTGTTTTGATTGCTTTTGCAATCATCATCAGGGTAGCTGTACAAGACTAAAACCACTCAACTTCATGATCAACGTTATAACATTGAGTGATTCTATTTAATTTGACACTTTGTTGTATTCTAAGTACTCTTATAAAGCTACCCTGATGATAATCGCAAAAGCAATAAAAAAATGTTGGTAAATAATTATATGTGAAAAACATATTTCATACATGTGTATTTTTTTATTTTATAATATAAGTTTAAATATTCATTTAATGCATGGATATGGAACATATTAAATGTTAGGAAGTTTATGAAATTTCCTGCTTTTTTTGAACACAGATCCATATATTCTAGACTCCAGCAGTAAATGGACTTGAGCGGGCAGCTTTATCTTTCAGCTCACCTTATCCCATTGCCAGAGTGTGGTGGCACTTCAGATGTGAAGTTAACTCCAGCCTTGAAGATGACAGATACTTGTCAAAACATGTCGAGGTTTTAGGGGATTTTCATAAAACTCATTGCTTAAATTTACTTATTCTTAGATGGTTAAAATGTTTTTAGATGCAGAAGAGCATAACTCTATGTGAACTAATATTAAATGATGAAAGCTTTGAGTTCTCTAAAAGGTAGGATATTTCTGGGCACCTGAGGCCTCTCAGTTTTGAAAGGACTCTGTTCCATGGGTTAGGGAACCATATAGTTTGAATGTAAAATTCAAAATCGTTTTTGCTTAATTAGAAACCGCGGCAACAGCTAATGTGCAGTGACATTATAATTAAGGAGTATGAATACTGGTATTTTCTTGTGTTGATTTACAGGACCTTTGTATTAACTGTGGGAAATGCTACATGACTTGCAGTGATTCTGGATACCAGGCCATTACCTTTGACCCTGAAACACACATTCCAACAGTGACAGATGACTGCACAGGATGCATGCTCTGCTTGTCAGTGTGTCCTATAATCGACTGTATCAGGTAGGTCATAAAAGTTTTGGAATTAATTAAAGATATAACTGAGGGATTAATTTTATTCACCACATGTTCTTCATGTACAGTTTGTTCGGTATGACAAGAAACTAGCACTGGTTGTGCAGTAAAGATACCATGGAGTGCATACATTACTCATGTTCATTCGCGTTGCTGGGCTCATAGTAGTGTGCATTGTGTGAATAATGTTACTCATAAAACTTTTGATTTCCTAATGATCAGTTGTTTGAAAGTGAACAAATGGAAACTGATCCATAGTTATGGACAGGAAGTCATTTTGAGTACATACTCATTCACAAAAATGTAATTAGAACAAAGAAAGAAGGAGAAAACCAGTTCCAATATGAGATGTCCTGTGTGTGTGTGTGTGTGTGTGTGTGTGTGTGTGGTGTGTCTACACCAGTGCAGAATGAAATTTTGGAGGCTTGAAAGACAAGAGCTGGACAAAAGCATTTGTTTCCTGAACAAGAAGTAACATTTCACTGTCTGCTTGTCACACCCTCATTCTCTACCTGCTGCCCGGCCATATGTGTGAAGTTTGTTGTGAGTCCTTACCAACTGTGGAAGTATTTATGTCTTTTTTCTTCCATTTTCTTTCAAGGATAGGTTCCAAGTCTGTCTTAGCTTCAATCCAATGTTGAAAAGATCTGCCAGTATCTCTTCCTCTTTGTGGACAGTAAATGAAACCAAATTTTGACATTCCATATGCTGGAAATTTGTCAAGATGTTCTGTCATTATTTCTCTTTATTAATTTATAACACCTAATACAAGAAGCTTGTAACTCCTACATATAAAACACTTTCTATATCTGTGCTTCAATACTGCTTTCTTAGTGCTTTGTGTGATGAATGTTCAATATAATGTACTTAAAAAGCCTATTCTTATCAATATAGTGTGCAAAAATAAAATTTTTACCTATCAGTTTAATAAGAACTGTAAATACTAAATTATATTGAAAAGTAGAGTAATTCCATGTGTACCCAAGAACTGACGGCCTAATGAAAAAAAAACTTTTACCATGCTTGAAAAAGGATAAATTGAAAGAAAATGTTTGTTAAAAAAACTGATTATTGGAACATTCGTATTAATGAAAAGTTGGTGTTTTTCATAAGCTGTGAGTTTTCCACCCGTTTCTTTTCTAAAATACTTTTAAAGAATTTTAGATAAGTGCATAATAATCAGTGAAATTTCTCTTTCTGTCACTAAATAAATTTCAGATCCTTGATACTGATGTCTATTTTGTGATTGCTGACAAAGAATTGTTACAGACAAGTATGAACAGGTATCATCAAGTTATAATTCACAGGCAGACAAGGTGGGAACTTTGACTTGAAAATGACTAGATCACTGCATTGAGATAATAATACACATCAGCTTCTTGGGCACAGACCACAGCCAAGAGATAAAGTTTAAAATTCCTCAGGTGCCACAGAGCACATTTTCCTTATACATAAAATAAATGTTGTATATATTATTATTGCTGTTACCCAGACCAGTGACAAATTTTACTAAAAATAACAATGTTGTACATAAATGCAAAAAACACATAATGGAATGGAAACCACACTGTATCACCCAAGTCTGTTTGGGTAAAACAGCCAAACGTCCAATACCGTGCAATTAAAGTTACCTCACAAAAAGGAAAGCATGGCTTTTCTACGCATGCAACCGATTTTTTTACAAAGTAAATAATTATTTGGAAATTCTGCTTTTACAACCTTGTTTGAGGCCTTTCATACTAATAATAATTTCTGCTGTTAATTGACCTGTAACTTTCAGTCAAACTTTGCATGGGTTCACTTTTCTTTTTCGCTGCACTATCCAGTGATGATCTTTACTGTACTTTACTTTATCCAAATCCTCCACAAATTTATATGGATTTCTTTATTTTGTGCTTCATTTGTTTCTATCACTTCTCTCACTCAGAATAAATTATCTATGCAAAATTGTCCAGTGTTGACTACCTAACATCTATGGAGTCTCTGTAAGTTTTCTGAGGGTGAAATCTTGTCTGATTTTGCCATATCTCATGCAAGCCATCTACTATGATAATTCAGTTTGTACTCATATATTACATCATATCTGATAAATTCTTGAAGATATCTTTATGACATAGTCTAGTCTTCATTAATTGCCTATATGCCTATCATCTCTAATTCCTTACCCTACATTTTCATTTACCATTATATAACTCATTAATTTCCTCCCATTGTTTAATGCTTTCCATATACTTACTTACTCCATGGTGCAGAGTCCTTCAGAAGCTAACTGGTTTGCAGCTAGTCAAGAAATTCCCCACATTTAATGGAACCCAAAGGTTCATTACCGCACTCACAAGCGTCCACCACCTGTTTCTATCTTGGGCCAGCCCAATCCAGTCCATATACTCTATCAAAATCAGTACACCACTTACTTTTTCATTTCCTTTGGTGCTGTACTCGTGTGTGTGTATTCTTCCAAAATTCCCGAATGCACGTTCTTAATTGTACATCAAACAAGTGTTTTCTGTTTCAGTGTGGTTCCTCGTGTAACTCCGCACCACATCAACCGTGGAGTAGCAGCGTAAGGCTATGAGCAGACAACTGGTTTGTTCTCACTTTACATTTTGAAGTCTGAAAATGTTTTTAACATGCGATCATCATTGAATCATCAAATAATGATGGGCTTAATGTTATGAAAATATTTTCAAGTTACACTCAACAGCAAGTGAGTTAGTTAATTAATTAGATTGAACATAACACTATAAGCACTTAGAAAATACCTATAAATTATACTGGTATGATTCATATGCTGTGTTGCTGCAAGTCCACAGTTTGAATCTTTCCTTCTCGCTTCCAGCCCTATCTTCCTCTTTCACTCCTTATTCCGTATCTCTTTTTTGTCCTTATTGGCCTCAATCAGAGGAGGTCTTGCTACCCCATTCTGTATCATTTGTCCTGCATCTAAATGATACACCAAACTGGGGCCTCCAAGTAGCTGTTTTTTGGTCATTCAAGTACGAATCCTGTTGTTTGAACCAAGTCCTTGCAGCACCCTCTTCTGAATCTAGGAAGATCACATCTGCCTGCCTATATATGACATCACACACACACATCCTACACACTTTGTCCTTGATGATGCAGACAGCATGTATGTCACGTTGGCAATGCAACCCACACCCATAGGGTACCGAAATCCCCAAAACAGAGCATATTTTTTGGGAATATTAACAGGCGGGTGATAATAATGTAGGAAAAGGGAATAAATAATGCACATTGATAATAAAGTTTAACAGAATGTTGTTTATTTGTGGGAACACAGCACTACTAATATGGTAGTCACAGTTTATATGTTGAAATATATTTAAAAAAATAAAATATGCTTCTACCAGTCAATTTATTAATCAGTGGTACAGTATTCATATGATGTTCTAGACCAGAATAATCTGTTTGCTTAGAGAAGCATGCATTAAATCAAAAACCATTTATTACAGTAAGCCTCCAAACTTGACTCGTTTGTCTAAATAATGCCCTTCTGAATTGTACTCATATTAATTTTTAGTAAGGAATGACTTTTTCCTGGTAATTAGAAAATCCATAACAAATGTCGCTCCTGTATTAATACATTCAGTGGCTTCTTGATTTGAATGTATCATTATAAACAATCCACAGAAGGAATGGTATTAAATGCCATCTTTTGACAGTTCTAGGTCCTACAATATGTCAGTGAAGAGAGTCAAGTGCTATTTCCTTCTCTTTGAACTCTTGTTCAGGTTAAAGTGTCTCTGTTTCACATCTTGTAGATAAAATATTAACCATTGTTCTGTACTGCTTGTAGCAGACATGAAGTGAAAGGCATATATATATTATATTTTAGTTGAGAAGTTTACTGAGAAATAGAATATAACTCAGAAATGCTGCCTTTTTATTTAGTGGACCATGTTGAATGTTGTGGTATGGAAAGTCAAGTGTGAATTTCACTAAACTTTTGTTATCAAAACAAAATGTTGAACATTTTTGAAATGCCAAAGTTACATAAAACTTCACATCACAGATTTTGAAGTGCAGTTTCACTTTATGCGAACAAACTGATGCTCAACATTGTATATACCAACCGATCGTTTCATTTTCATATCCCATTCGACCCACTCTCTTTCACTAAGATCCACTTCAGGGTAAACATGGCCACTGTCTTCAGCAACTGCACTCCATCCATCCTGAAGCCAGAAATAGAACAATGCCACTGGCAGAATATGTAAAGTGGTAGCTACCTGGGTCAGTGTCAGGTGACTGACTCAGAAAAGTGAACAATATAAGACCTTCGTACAATCTGGGAATAGTAAGTATCACAGTATCAATAATGCATTTTTCACTGTGGTATGTGTGATTACCTACTCTCACAAACAACTCTTTCAAGTTGTTCATACTTGGAAGGTATTGCACTGGAGGTCAACCAAACATATGCTTTAAATCTATAAAGAGTACATCAGTACATCTTATGGAAACTCTTTGTGTGTTTACAATGGCAATGAAAGTACTATAGTGGATTTGAAATGGATCTGAGATAGGATATGATTGATATATTCCAAGTGCTATCTGGTTGGAAGGGCCATCAGAAACAATCAGAATAACTGGTAGTTGACAGCGGAGCAGGAAACCTTCCATTATGGAAAAATGCAAGGACAGAACTGCGGCATGTAGAAAGTTCACGCAAGTGCTACTCTTCTCTGCACTTGTATTAATATAAAGTATACCTTTGTACTCCAGTGTGAAGTATATGTTTACATTTGTGTGGTACTGCATAGCCAACTTAAAATTACGCACCCTAAAATCAAAGTCTACCAACTCCACACCACGACAGTCAAACATCACTATGGTCTTGAAATTTTCATGATCATCTTTGTTATACGGTTGTATTGAATCTTCCAGGATGCCTGTAAAGAAGTGGATTTTCACAGTTACATCTAAAATTAAGCATTCTGTTCTGAATACCTTTAGAATTAATAATGTTATAATAATATAAATACTGAAGTCTCCATTTTAAGTTTCTTTAGGGACAAGTTTATTTGCAACATGAAATTGAGAAAATTTAACATTAATATTATTGACTTTGGATTCCTGAAACCGACCCTTAAATCAGGGAACATCAAACAATGTATACAGTCGTAATCATATTGACTACTTCGTTTTAAAATCAGCTGTATTTTAACAGATGAACACAAAATATAAACACTGCCCAATGGAAAGTAATTACCTAAGTTTATATAAATACCGAGAATGTAACAGACATTGAGTGTCCCTGAAAATTGTCTTATTTATTGAACCCACTACCAGAACATCTAGTCTGGCTCTTGTGGCAATATGACTTTCATTCTGAGCACCTGTGTTCCATCAAAATCCCTGGAGCCATTCACTCAAAGACACAGTGTCATATTCTACAAGATATGAACCCACTTTCAGTTTTGATTGTAAGAAATGGGTTTCGTGTTGTACCCATATGTTACGTGGACATGGTGTGTTACTAAACATAGGTAAATACTGCACAGTTCAAAGGGAAACCCAATTTTGGTTTTTGAAGTCGTGCTCGATTTACATTAACATCTTCATATGTCATTCTGAAAAATTTTCCAAATGGCTTAAAAATTTATCTCATCAGTTACACCTGCTAGCATAGTAAATTACATTTCAGGGGGAGTAGTTACCAGCAAACCAAACTCTTGGATCTTCAGTGATTATATTCTGTAACAATTGCTTTTTTTGTTTTGTGACTAAGCAGTGCACTCACTTAAGTTGTTCTCTCTAGAGCAGAGTTTGCACTTGGCAGAATAGTGTATGTTGGCATGTCCTGTACGGTCCTCCACAGTCTCTGATAAGCTTACATCATGCCATTTATCTGATGTCTCCCCACATGCTGTACATTTCATCTGAGTAAAGAAACAGAACTTTTAGGCAAAGAAGTTTGCTATTTAAATTAACTTCAAACTTAAACACACATACAAAATCTTGAACAGGACAACAGCTTTTCTGGCTGCAGTATTAATTGTGAGTGTTCCAAAATATGAAGTGTTAATCACTACACCACGATGTTCAATCAGTCCCTCTTTTATGAATTGCATAGCTTACTACTCTCGCCAAATACAGACAGATACCCAGAATTTCATACCAAGTACTTTTACTACAAGACCAATAACAGACTCAATACATTCAACATACCATCATCTTCCAGGTTATGGCATTGTGTGATGATGGTGCCCACCTACCAGAATGTATGGTATAATACCCTGGAAGACCACAATATGATCTCCATTACTGTGAAGACCCTAAGTTCTATTAACATTTAACACAAACTGGATTGTCTTGTACTGAGGGCTGTATTAATCTGACACACAATGGCATATCTAAGCAGAGTTTAATGTGTACATAATGTATTATTAAAGATACTTACTTTCAGATACCAGCAGAACTCAGGTTGCTTTGTGTATATCTTTTCAATACACTCCAGTGTTGCTCGGATCTGCAACCCGTTTTTCTTCAAGGGAGTTAGAACAAAGTACATTCTAGTTAGATGGTTTCATTACAGCAGCTATTTACGGTGTGTTAAGTTACTGCAAGACATTGTGCTATTATATGTATAGCTGTAATTAGCTTTCAGTTACTCTGTTAAACAAATGTAAGGACTGCCAGCAGCTTCTTATAGTAAAACCAACTAGATGCACTAATTTCTCAAATTTATTTTTGGAATAAAACTCTACTTGTTTCAGACAGAACGTCCTGATCCTGCTCACAAGCTGTCAGCAAACCTGTATGACATATACCATTGCTGTGTGTATAGTGAAAAACTCCTGATAATGGACAGAGGTACTGTCTGAAACTTTTAGAGTTTTATGCCAACAATAAATTTGAGAAATTAGTGCATCTAGTTGTTTTTACTATAAGAATTTTATCATGATGCACGGTCACCTGAACGTCAGATTTGCCAACAGCTCTTAAAATGGGGACGGTGGGTTTCTTACTATAATGGATATACAAATTCAATGGCAGTGGCTGTATAACTATGAATGTCACCTACTTAAGATGTAATTCCAGCATGCATGTTAATCTCATTGGGAATAATGGATGTGGGAAGATCCCACAAACTCAGAACTTCAAACCATATTCTATCTTTGCACAGAAAACCTTCTTCATCTTTAGGTGCTACAACTTCAATCTTTGAATGTTTTGGCCTTCTCAACATATGATTTCCACTTATTACGATCCTGGATGTAGCTAATCCAATTCTTTATTTTCAGTTTCTTCATGTGATTTCTTACGTCATCTTCCCATCTGTTCTTTGGTCTCCCTTGTGGTCGTATTGACATCGGTTTCCACTTATATACTTTTTTTACCATTCTCTCTTCCGGCATTCGATGTAAATGGCCAAACCAGCTTAATCATTGTGCTTTTATATGATTTATTATATTCTTATGTCTTATTAATTCATCGTTTGTTTTGATTCTCTATGTACCATCTCTTTCTTTTGTAGGACCACAGATCTTTCTTAACACTTTCCTTTCAAATACCATTAACTGGTTTTTCATGGTTTCTTTCAAGACCTGTACTTCAAAGGCATATGTTACTATTGGTCTTATAATACTCCAGTAGAGTTTCAATTTTGATTTCTTGTATACCAATATACTTTTAAAGAGAAATTGGTTTGCATAATATGCTTTATTTCCAAGTGTTATTCTATACTGGATCTCTTCTTCTGTTGAGTTGTCACTATGTACAGTTGATCCCAGACATTTGTATGACTGGACTTGTTCTAGGTACATTGAGTCAATTTGTAATTCTTCTGGTCTGTAATTTTCCCTCGTGCATCTTAGGTATTTTGTTTTCTGACCATTTACAATTAGCCCATATTGTGCCGATATTTCTTTTAGTTTCTGGAATGTGTCTAATAAGGACTGTTTGGTTCTTGTTGTTAGCAGGATGTCATCTGCATATGCAATACATTGTTTCAGAAGTGTAGTAATTTTTTCCTGTAGTTCCATCTGTTTTAGTATTGTATCAATAACTATGCTAAACAAGGTCGCTGATAAAGGATCTCATTGTTTGACTCCACATTTTACTATAAATTCCTCTGTAAAGTCTCTGTTTACCTTAACTCTTGCTCTTGTGTGTATTCAGTTTAAAGCTATTAATCTAATTAGTTTATCTGGAACATCAAATTTCTTTAGACATTCTATTAGCTTATGTCTATGAACAGAGTCAAAAGCATGTGTATAATCCATGAATATGTTATACAGATCAATTATTATGCTCATGGATTTTCTAAAAAATCTTAGTTGATCTATTTGGGCGGAATCCCATTTGATTATCTTCCAGTTTATTCTCTATTAATCTCTTATTCAGTAAAATAGCAAATATTTTGTATGCTATATTTAATAGTGTAATTGGTCTGTAGTTGTTACAATTAAGTCTATCACCTTTCTTATAAACTGGACAGATAAATTCTTCATTCCATTGATGTGGTAATTGTTTGTTATTCCATATCATTAGGATTAATTCATGTAGTTTTTGTTTTAGTGTTCTACCTCCATGTTTAAGCATTTTTGGAGGTATATTATCAGAACCATCTGCCTTGTTCAGTTTTAAATTATTGATTACAAAACATATTTAGTTGTATGATGCTAGTGGGATTTGTGGTTGAATATTTGTACATTCTCTTATAATGGTTTGTATATCTATAGCTTCTGATATATTAAGAATCTTACAGAAATAATTTTTCCATCTTTCTAGAATTAGGTCTGGTTGGGATATAACATTATCTTCTGCATCTGTGCATATTATTGGGAGTGTTACTTGTTTATAGTTCCATATTCCCTCAAAGAATTTTTTAGTTTTATTCCTCCTGTGGTATTCTTCTATTTGGGTTATTTTATTGCTGAGCCATTTTTTCTTCTTTTGTGTGCAAATTTTATGTGCTTCATTTCTTTTATTAATGTATGTGTTCCAACTTATTCTTGTCTTCAGTTGTACATCTCTTGTTGCATTGACTATTAATTTTTGTTAAATTACTGCTTTGACTAAGAAATGGTCTGAATCAATATTGGGGCCTCTCATAGTTTTTACATCTTCTATTACCCCTTTTTTGTTTTCATTTATTATTATGTGATCAATCAGACTAGCTGTATTTTGATCTGGTGACAGCCATGTTATTTTATGTATTCTTTTATGTTGGAAATTAGTGTTCATAACTACCATATTATTTGCACATGCAAACTCACATAACAATTCACCATTTCTGTTTGTTTCTTCATGTAAGGTGTGTTGACCAGTTACTTCATTATATAATCTCTTTTCCTAGTTGAGCATTTACATCACCTAAAATTATTATTATATCATTTTTAGGTGTTTTGTCTAACAGATATTGTAGATCATCATAGAACAGTTCTTTAATTTCTTCTGTATGGTCCTGTGTTGGAGCATATACATTAATTAACGTGATATTGTTATATTTACCTTTCAATTGTAGATTACATAGTCATTCATTATATGGTTCAAACCCTATGACATAATTTTGCATTTTCTTCAGGAGTATAAATCCAGTGCCTGCTTGTCCTGTTTTGCTGCTATGTCCACTGTAATATAATGAGTAGTTGTTTTTTTAATTAAACCAGTTCCACTCCATCCTATTTCTTGTATTGCTAGTATCTCTAGTTGTGTTTTACTTATCTGTTCTGCTAACTCTTGCATTTTACCTGAGTGTAACAAAGTCCTTACATTCCAGGTTCCAATGACTGTTTTGTTCTCGTTCCGTTTTACTTGACTTTGTCTCCATCCATTAATCAGTCCGGCAATCTTCTGTTGAGATTTTTAGCATAATTCTTTTCCTTGGAGAGGTGGCTGGCCTCATGCAAAACCCCCAATCTGGAGGACCAGGGTTTATATAAGGTTTGCTCCCCTAGATAGGTTGCCTTCACCACAGCTTTGGACTCCTATCTAGTCCCCCTGTAACCCTAGGGATTGGACCCTTACCAGGTACTACTTCCCGGAGCAGGAAGACCTGCAGCTCACTTTGGCCGGGTCGCTACTCCCTGGGGTAGGACTGTCTTGCTTGAGAGTTCTTACCTGTTACCGACCCCCAACCTGGAGGACCAGTGTGTACCTTTTTGTCTGGGTCATCACCTTTGATCTGTCTGGCATGGGAGACCCTACCAGTAGCTAAGCTACAGCCAGCATAGCTCTCAGGCTCACATGACTTTGCAAGCCCCACCACTACGTCAAAGTAGGGACACCTTTGGTGGGTCACAGAAAACCACTCCACCAAAATAAGCTTCTTTTTACCTACATGGTATGAAAAATTAGTTTATGGACAGGCCACAATGTGACACTACTAAGCTAAGATAAAATTCTGCTATATGGAAGTAAAGTAGAATACAATCATTTGCTTTCATTTAAAGTTCCAGCTTGTCACTCAGGAAGAACCTTTTGTGAAGTTGGGTTGTGTGTTTTGCTCTCTGTGAATGAAACTTCATTAGAAAGCAACATATTACAAAAATACAGTGCATGTGCATAAAGTTTTGCTTCAACGCAGCAGAACTGCTGCATAAATATATGAAAAATTTTATTCTGGAGAGCAAATGATGAGTAGGACTGGGACATTTGATTAGTTTTTCCAAGTTGAAAGTGTAGTAAAAATCAGTCAACAAAGCTGACTGCTTAAAAAGTATGTGCCAAAGAAACTAGATGAACATGCTACAAATCAGAAACATATTAATGAAGAGTGGTGTGTTACTGTATGTGAATTGGCTAATGAGGTGGGAATTGAACTTGATCGTACAACCAGCAGGAGCCAGGACAGCATAGTCAGGACAGGGATAAGGCTGCCAGCTGGACAATTCAGAGTTTGGAACATGGCACGGACAAGTGTGATGTAGTTAAAAATGTTGGAGATGTACCTCAACTTCTCCCATATGCCTTCACAATTTAACCTGTTTTGTTTCATCTAAACTGTGACTTATTTGTCAAGCCATGGATTATGTTGCTCCAATTCTTTATCTTATTCTCTTTGTCTGAAAGTAATAGTCTGTAATTCTTTCCCAAGGTCTAGTTCTGTCTGCAATGTCATCTTTGTTCTCAGAAGTTGTACACATTTTAAATCTTAGCATTTTACTCTTTAATTTTCACTTCGTTCCTCTTGAGATCAAAAATCTCCATGTCACACTTGTACATCTCTGCCCTCACTACTGGTGCTTTCTCCCTAACCTTTTGCAACAATCAGGTAATGATCAGTACCTGTCAGCTCCCTCTTCTACCTGAATGCCATTTCCCATCTATGCATTGCTTACAAATTGATTTTGGTGACAGAATAATAAGTAGGAGATTCGTGGCCTCCTTGTTGACAGTTCTGCACCCACGCGGTTTTTACTTGTGAGGCAGGTTAAGGGATAAAGTGTAAAGTAATAATCCAACTTCAATTGTATACTTCATCAAAAACAGTTCAATTTACGCTTTAATTTACATACTCACCATTTTTAAGTAATTATTACGAAGTGTACAATAACCGACACTTATTCTTTCTTCTGCAGCTACCTTACACCCACAACGTGCGTTATACAGTCCTAACCTAACCTACGGGACAAAGATTACATGTACATAGCACAGATCAGTACATGTGTTATTACATGCATTCACGTCTAATGTAAAACTGGAGTTAATTCCTTCAGTTCTGTCGAGTACAGGGTTTTCATAATCATTCACTGGTTTGGGTTAACGAATGTCTCTAATAATTGTGCTACGCTTTACTCACTTACTGGTAATGGTAATGTTGGCAGCGTAGCACATACGGTAAATGTTGCCAACCAATCACAAGATTGAAGAATAAGATGAAGCTGCCATCCGTGAATCGAGTGTGCGCAAACTCCACTTCCATGTGGAGTTGGAAGGAGCTAGCTAAATCGGAAAGAATGCAAATTTCATGTCCAACTTACAGTACGTGTGCGCGTATGACCTCAAGACGTACAGAGGGACTGGAAATGAGAGTAAAGGTGCTGGTCTTTCTTAACCTCGGTAGTAGATAGAGGTGAGTGGTAAACTTCACGCCCCAGCCATTTTACCCCCAAGAAAGAGCCCCGGTACCCTCTGAATAGAAAGCTGTGTCGGTGTAAGAGCCGGTAGTGATTCTGACGCCGTATGGTTCAGTTAGCAGCCCAGTCGCAATGCCGAATACACTGTACCGGCTCTGCTGCATTAATCTTCACCGACAGATTTGTGAACTGCTTGACGCTGAAGGTGAAGGCACTACAGTCTTTCGGAACTTTGGAATGCTCGCCCGGCGACACACCCTCATAGCCAGAAGATTTCAGTCTTCAGCGAGCAGGTGGAGGAAGCCTTACAAGTAAAGTATTTGACACAAGAAAAAAAACATAATAATAAGCTCGGTTTCTATTCACCGTTTTCAAGTCATAATTGTTTCATCTGTTACACCAATGGGAGAGCTGAAACTTGTGACGTCATGGACACACCTGTCTGACTGCGCAGTGCAACAGTGTTTAGTCTTTCATCTGTGCTGTTCAGTATTCGTCAGTGTATAGACGTTTTACCGCCGGCGGCAACGGTAGTTACAAGTGTCAATAGTAATGTCTGTCGTGTATCCTGCTTTTGAAGGCGCCGGTAAAGAACCTGGCCTTCTTATCTGGAGAATTGAGGTGAGTTTCGTATCTTTGGGTGTTTTTGTTTTCAACTAGAAGCAAGTCTCTGTATCGACCGGATTGCTACCGCGTGACAACAGACTTGCGACACCATCTTTTTGCCGGTGCTTGAGTTTTAACTCCCTTGGTAATGCGGATTTATCCGATCTATAGAGCACGTACAGGCGTTATTACGTTCGCAGTACATGCGTTCGTTCTCATACACGCGAGACAGGTGGTTTTCAAAATTTGTTGCAAAATGAGACTTGGTCGAAATTATATCTCTAGCAATATCTTGAAACCCCTTGGAAGACCTAGAAGTAGATCGGAGGATAATATTAAAATGCACCTTACAGGAATAGGATGGGACTGGGTTCTTGTGGCTCAGGATAGGGACATTCGGCGGAGTCTTGTGAATACTGTAATGAATCTTCAGATTCCCCACTATTCTGGGAATTTTTTTATTGGCTGAGGATGTGTAAGCCTCCCAAGATGGACACTGCCCTGCAGAGGTATTATATATGTGCACATATTCCGGGAAGATGTTTTAGAGTATAGTACAGTTATCGTTACAGTAATGAAACAGTATTATATATGAAATTAAGTATTAGTATAATGTAATCTTAAATATCTCAATATCAGTGTCAACATGTAGTCTGTGTAACTTTTTAGAATTGTGTGTGTCACTTGTGTTAAGATTATATATGTTTTGGTGTTGAGGCTTTATTATTATGTGAAGACAATGGAAGTTTTCATTTACTTAGTGTGGAATACGCTGGCTTTAAAATTTATCACATCGTTGTGAGCTACTTGAGACTAGTTTTCGTACTAAATTTATATTATGAGGTTATTTGAAAAACATCATTTATATAATTACTTATATTCCTTTCCTTCTGTGGTATTGCTCAGTTTACATAGTCACGTTTTGTAGCTGTTGTGCCGATAACATATCTGCTAATACATAATCCCTACGCTTCTGCTTGTTGTGTTATTTGACGACAGACCATTACCAAGGCCGATCCGAAACATTTACAGTTCCAGTGCATAAATAAATTTTGGGGCGCAACTTGCTTGTAGTCTTCAACTGACAATTTAAATAGAATAACATAGGAATTTGACACAAAATCCGATATTAGCCTTGAACTAGCCCTGGATATTATCTTCATCACAGGATTGCTTTTTTGCGTGAAATGAATCTTTACTTACGCAGTCTGTCTACACAGTCTGTCTACTCCCGTGTACAGCTTAAGCGTTCGAAGTACAATTCTTTAGAGTGTGCACCCAAGAAATTCTATTTTTCATTTTTGTTGAATACTGATTCATAAGGGCATAATTTTTATTCACCAAACAAACTAAGGAAACCAAAACTTAACTTTTTTTTTTAAAATTAGCAACTACACTCCACTTAAAAAACGAACTTAAAAATTAGATACAAAATTAAATATTAAAACGCAAAGCCGTATGTTTGGAGACGTGGTGTGTCTGGGCACACCCTGCACGCACCGTACGCACGCCTGTGCCTTACATCACGTCTCACTCCCAGACATTAAAGCAGCAGCCATTCAGTGCGTGATTTGAAGTTTTCTCAACGTTGATGATGTTTCAAGTCTTCTGGGACATGACATCTTGCCTGATGGTGAATGGTTATTGACACTTCAGAGGAGTCTGCTGCCTCCATCTGCAAGGTAGTGCAGGAGGCAGCAAATTTCCCATAAAAAGTCGGTAATGATTTAAAAATGGACGTGCTGTCGCACCCCGCAAGATCTCCGTATTCAATAACCGTACATGTATTGTGCGGTTGCTGTTGCGGGTAATCACGAATTGTCGCTAGCGACCGCGACTGAATTGAGGGAAACAGATTTGGATATTTTTCATTCCGTGCAACTTATTATACTTCTTATCATAGGTGTTATTTAGAGGGCAAGGGGGGACAGTTGCCCCCCCCCCAATATTTTTTCTACCTAAGAATAGTTTTTTGGCTACACAGTTGAAAAGGGGCAAATGAAAAATGGATGAGAGTGGGGGAAGATATCATATGTGTATTAAGGACTGGTTCAGACCCATCTTTCTTCTCTTTCTCCCTTGACTCCTTCGTAAATTAAACCTACTAACACCCATGGTCGATTTTTGCCCCCCCCCCCCAGTGTTTGTACCCAAGTTTTACGCTTATGCTTCTTATTACACTGGGCAACAAATTTTTACTGACGTTATGATTCTGAGTTAATAGTAGCTGTAGCTGTTTGTTATTAATTTCGAGGCGCTGAGCACGAATATGACAAGGAAAACTCAAAACTGGCTACAGCTTCTAAGAAATCTGCGAACGTTTATTATATGTTTAAGAAATATGTACATCAGACATACAACGATAAAAGTCCGCTTCTACTTGCGACTTCGCTTTGCCTGTCGCTTGTGTAGCTGCTCAGGAGCATTTCTGACGAGCGTCCAACAGTAGTCAGCCAACATGGAAGTGAACCATTTTTCTTGATATCGTTTCTCCATCGTTGCATTTTTTGTCATGAAAAGTTTACCGTGCTCATCACTAACCATGCCGCAATTGTCGGGGAAGAAATCCAAGTGGGAATGAAGCATGTGTATTTTTAAGGACATATTACAACCAAGTTTGTGATACAATGACATGTCCTCAATCAATTTCTTGTAGTTTTCTGCTGTGATATTCCCGAGGAAGTTAGTTGACACCAGACGAAACGCGTCCCAAGCTTCTTTTCTCGTCACCGTGAAGTAGGTTGTTGAACATATCGTCTCTGAAGAGCTTGCGAATCTGAGGACCCACAAAAACCCCCTCTTAATTTTCGCTTCGTTGAGTCGAGGGAATTTTTCAGCCAGATACTTGAACGCCGATCCAGTCCGGTCTGTGGCTTTTACGAAGTTTTTCATCAGACAGAGTTTGATGTGTAGGGGCGGTAGCAGGATTTTGTAACATTCTGCTAGTGTTGGGTGTTGCGCATTCTTCTATCCGACCTTAGAGATTTCCTCTGAGGCCATTCTCTCTTCAGGTAAAGCAAAGTCTTTGCTCGGCTGTCCCATTCACGTAAAAAACAGCAGTACTTCTTATATCCCAGTTGGAGACCCATCAACAGAGACACTACCTTCAGGTCACCACAAATATGCCAGCCATACTTGCTGCATTCAAGCTTATTCAGCAGCTGCTTTAGGTTTTCGTAGGTTTCTTTCATGCGGACAGCGTGTCCGACTGGAATGGATGGATGTTGGTTTCCATTATGAAGCAACACTGCCTTCAGACTCAGCTTCGAAGAGTCTATAAATAGTCGCCATTCTGGCGGGTCATGTTTGATTCCGAGGGCATTCATCAGGCCATCTACATCATAGCAGAACACAATGTCATCTTCCTTTCTGAAGAAGGCACCAGCTGCTGATGTCGACTGCGAAACGAAGAAATTCGGACATTTTTCTCGAGAATATTCCGTTGTTTAAGTGTTGATCCTAGTAAATCTGCTTTGCGCTTGGAACGCTCCAAATCGCGAGCAAGATCGTTTAGTTCGTCCTGTGTGAGATGTGTGGCTGTGGTGCAGAAGACCTACCGTGGGAGACGTGTGGTTCAGTAGACACCGACGGCTCAGGAGAACCCGAGGTCGACTCGCCTTCTGTCCTCGTCGTCTGAATCGATGGTAATTTCTTTCGGAGGCTTGGGAACGGAAATTCTTTCGTCGTGCGGAACTGGACGGAGAGCAGATGGTGTATTCGGATACACTATTGTCCACTTCTTTTTCTTCGTGATGCCTCTAGAAACAGGTGGCGCCATACAGAAATAGCAGAAAGTTGTGTGATTGATTACTTGGTTCCCTCCTAACCATAGGAACAGCAAACGGCATCGCATATCTTTTGCCATTCAGCCACTGCGAAAGATTTGTGGCACATTTACGGCAGCATATGTGCGGGGCCCAGTATTTATCTTGGTCGCTGATCTGGCATCCGAAATACAAATGATACGCATTTTTCACTATCGCGGTGATGGCCTTTCTTTGCCTTGCAAACGTCACTACACCGCAAATGTAACAAAAGTTATCTGCACTATTAATACAGTTAAGACGTGTCACTAATGCTGGATTAACACTGCTGGGATCACTTTGCGGTATTTATGGCACAGGAATAAACGGGTGTGGTGTGAATGATGGGCTGATGCAATATGATGCAATATTTTGAAATCTTTCAACGTATTTCTTTTTCAGTAGATATATTTACTTAACGCAAACTTCGCTACGGACACAAGCGACAGGCAAAGTGAAGTCGCAAGTAGAAGCGGACTTTTGTCGTTAAATGTCTGATGGACATGTTTCTTAAATACACAATAACGTTTGCGGATTTCTTAGAAACCGTAGTCAACTTGAGTTTTCATTGTCATATTCATGCTTAGCGCCTCGAAATTAATAAGGAATGGCTACCATTACCTCAGAAGCATAAAGCCAGTAAAAATTTGTTGTCCAGTGTTATTAAGAAACCAACTAATAGCACAAACGAAGCGTATAGTTGCACGGAATGAACAGTATTAAAATAATTAACGCCAAACAGGCAAAGGTAATCTACAACTGTAATAACACCAAAGAGAAACTTTTTTTAAAACAAATGCAGCCATTGGAGGAAAAAATCATAGGCATGTACACTATATATGCTTTGTAAGTGCAGTTACTTGTTTATTTAATTATAAGAGGGAAATATAATTTTGAAACGTTGAATAACATTAGCTGGAACGTAGTATTAGAGACCTTTATTGGGAGAATATGCTTGGCTTTATGGAAACAGTGATCTGATTATCAGTCTGCAAACGAGTATAAGGTTGGTCTGTTTGCTTACTCGTCGTAAAGAAAACAAGCAGACGTAGCAAAGAGCGTTTCTGTGTGCTTGTAACGAAGAGCTTGTTAGAGTCATGGTTTTGCTCCGGCAGCCACCCATCGGCAACAAAGTCTAAACTACTGGACCATTTTATTTGAGGGTTGTTATGATAGAACAATATATTTTGTTCAGCCTTTTAAAATTATGTCTTCATTCTGACTATTTTTAATCGCGAATTCACTTTTACTGTCTTTTGCAGGTTTTGATAAAGTTGTACAAACGGTACGTCATTTATTTCTATAGTAAAACCAACTAGATGCACCAATGTATCAAATTTATTTTATTTTGAAATGACACTCTACATGTTTCGGACGGTCTTTCCGTCCATCATCAGGAGTTCAAGACTGCAAATACAGCAACAGGCATTTGTCAAACAGATAATGTTGCTGTTTGTACAGTCTTGAACTCCTGATGATGGACGGAAAGACCGCCCGAAACATGTAGAGTGTCATTTCAAAATAAAATAAATTTGATACATTGGTGCATCTAGTTGGTTTTACTATAGAAACATATTACGATGCACGGCGCTATGAACGTCAAATTGGTACGTCGTTTGTATTGCATGACTACTTCTTGACCATATGTAAGACCCATTAACCTTATTTTGCAACAAGTGACGCCATACTTAAGAGCCTAATTTAACTTTTACGTATCGGGTTAGTTTCTTTCTCCTTTTAGGCTTCTAGTGCATCCACTGTCCGACACTTACACTTATTACAGCTTACGAATCCTGTCATTTAAGGACCGTTTTACTTACCCATGTCGATACTGTTTTACTTACTGGGGTACTTAGTGTTATTCTTTCAGGGACAGCTTGAACTTGAAGAAACGACAGAAGAGATTTCTTTTAAGCTATTTTGTCGATCATCAGGGACATTCCTAACAAATATGTGTTTATAAACGATGTCTTTCATAGAACAGACATTAAAGTGCCTAAGTGACTTACATGTTTAATACATTGCTAGCTTGAGGTCATTAAATTCTAAATACTTCACCTTTTACCTGTACTTTCAAGCGTAAATTCTGCTTATTTTAATTAATATATAGACCAGGTTACGTAAGGGCCGAAATGAGCTTTAAAGTAGGCCTCATATTACTGTAAATAGACCAACATTTATGCAATTGTGCACTGTTGTGTAATTTTTAACGCGTTTCTAGATTGTTTGAACCTGAGGATGAAGCTGGGTAAATGACCAACTTGATGCACAGTTACGTTATGTAATAAGTTTATTATTATAATCTTCTACATGTTTTGAGCAACTCTGTGTTCATCATCAGGAGGTCAATTTGTATTGATACAGCATCTGTTATAGTATTCTGAACGAAGTAAGTGGTCTAACTTACTAAAATATATTTACATCTTGTTTATAAAACATTAGTAATAAAATCTGGATAAAACTCGTAAGGATGTGGTAAGCCTTGCATCTTTACGTGTGTATTGTGTTGTGTACAGGTTGAATTTACATGACCGTTAAAATTTTATAAAACAGTCTAATTGCACTCTATAAATGTCTAATTTGACCTGATGATGAGCACAGAGTTGCTCGAAACATGTATAGGAAAATAATAATAAACGTATTATATAACGTAATTGTGCATCAAGTTGGTCATTTGCCCAGAGTCATACCAGGATGCACGGTCAGCAAAATATAAAATTCTGAGGATGAAGGTTCTAAGATTCGTATAATCATATAATATAAAGCAACAAAATTCACCTTCTTTAAAATAATATTTCGATTTTTACGATGTCTTCTACATGTTACGAACCCGAGGATTCATCTTCAGGACGACAGTTGTATGTACAGGTATGGTATAATTTGTTTACATGCCAACGGTATAAGCACGGTGCAAAAAGCGCAAAATTCTCACTCAGATCCGTCGAAACTTGTGTACCGGTCGACGTATTTTAACATTCCAGATGACTCGTATCCTCATTGCCACCTCTATTAGAAACTCGTATCCCTCATGTACAGTACACGCGAGTATTGGTCGTCAGGTGCGAGTTTAATTGGCGTCGGTACCAGTGCGTATAAAACAGAAACGTAAGGAGCCTTTCTCTTAAACGTTATGGTCTTCTGCAATATGACGCAGTATGTTTTGCCAGGTTGATACTGACGGTTCGGATAAACCTACAGCCTCCATCGTCAGTCAGGTTAGAAGACGGAAGTAAGCGGATCACCCGAAAGTCTTTATACATTGTACCATACTCCAAAGGCGTGATAAAATGCTTACCGCCGTGAGAACCTCATAATTTCGTTTCTTTTTCTTATTTTGTTTCAGCCGCATTCGTAGTGCCGCAGTCTGGCCCTCATTAGTATATTTGTGTATCACTGTGGTTCTAATCGAGAATGACAAATGTTCTGTGTGTTCTTATGATTAACTTTTATGTTTAGAACAGTGTCAAACAGGAGTATGGAACTTTTATCATGCCAGCAGTAATGGTTCTTATTAGCCCCCCCCCCCCCACTCTCCCCTGAAGTTCAAAGAATCGTCCCACTCCTCCGGACATTCCATTTAATATTGAGTTGTAGAGCATCGAGGTCATCGCCATGTGGTTTTTTTTCTTTTTTACCCAAATCGACACTTCAGAGAAATCTAAATATATGTGTTGTTTCCTGCAGTAATGTCCGTCCAGCACTGCGTGTGCTTGTTGTTGAACAAACCCATTGAAGTCAAATGTTTGTCCTCACCACCTGGGGTCGTATTATTTACTTTTTCTTTACTGTGAACAGGGAAGGAAAAATTAAAAAATTAGCCCTGCTTGTATCTCCGTTCCTGGCCATTTGTTTTCCCGGGAATCGGTTTTCTTATCTTCCAAGAAGATATTTTTTAAACTGAAAACACTTGCGTCTCTTTCACCACCAGCATTTCAAGTCGCCAGTAGCTAAATTCATGTTTTATTGTGTAACATTCGATCCAATGGCAAAACAACAGACCATTCAGCGAGCTTCAATTAGCGCAGTAGCTATCGCTACGACGGCCATTACTTTAGTGCAGTGGCAATAGACCTTCGAAAAGCATGCAGATTTTATTAACTTTTATTAGAACGTAAAGAATAAACATGGCTGCCTTGTAATTTTTCTTCATCTCGACCACTGCAGAACGGCCATATTTGCTGCAGTAACCGGCCAACTCGTCCAGCTGCCTGAGACGCTCCAGTTGCCGTAAGCAACAGTAGCATGATTTCTTTCCCGGTGAAATGTACTTTTATGCTCTCATGTCTAGTTTGTTATACTATGTATTCAGCAAAGTACATTTAGATTTCCTGTGTCATGTGGAGTATAGATGATTCACCTGAAAACTATCCATGCCGTATAACCTGGTGTTTAGCGAAGTGTAAATACTGCTCTTTATTGCTGTATTGCGGTCAGTGGTGGAATTGAAGGCAATTGTCACTTCCCGGTTCTCGGCAGAAACTACACGCCTTGCCGCCGCCAGTCGCTACCAGATCTTCTCGATACAAGAAAAGTGTCGCTTCACAAAGTCAATAAAATCAAATTCTTACATTTTTAAATGTGCTGAAATTACTGCCTGTCTACACGTCCACGCTGTTGGTGAGTTTTAAATAGATTTAAATTCACCTGAAGAAATTCATCCCGAGGGAAATGCGAAGTATGTTTTCTTTTTGTTTTTCTTTAACTCATCTTTCGCATCGAATGATTAACAAGGAAAACCAAAGGTTTTGGGACCGCACTGTGATTACGAGGCTCGACTTGAATGGACTTGGGGGGGGGGGGGGGGGGGAATTTTAAGGGACGCGGTGGAAAGGAAAAATAGGGGGGGAAAACCTAAGAGACAAGGAAAAAAAAAGGGCTT
>Ga0131853_10003871_pt1 | contig 26875 bp, 13 predicted proteins | sample TergutLab28metaG_FD_92764 | JGI IMG/M metagenome (GOLD analysis project Ga0131853, IMG submission 92764) | Labiotermes labralis P1 segment gut microbial communities from Petit-Saut dam, French Guiana - Lab288 P1 (version 2) (version 2) | ecosystem: Host-associated > Arthropoda: Insects >... | reverse complement strand
TAATAATAATAATAATAATAATAATAATAATAATAATAGCGGTCGCAACTTACAAAGTTCGGAAAAACTTTCCAGAAATGATATGGGCTAAACTGCTTTAAGATTCGCTGTATGAGCTGTAGCAGAACGCTGTAATTGAGGAAATGGTTGTCATGTACGTTACAAGCGTAAGGGCTAGTGAAGAGGGAAGCAATTCTCGATTGGATCCAAAGGCGCGTAACGCACCAGAGACGAATTATTTCAGATCGGCTACGTAGCAGGAATGTTTCTCACCCTGTGTCCTTCAAGCTGCTGTCTATTCTGATATCAACTTTCCGTTTCCCGTATAACTCTTTTGTCTTATTGTGAAACAAGTGGATTTATACCCGCAAAAAATGACGTCCTGCCCATTGCCAGGGAAGTAATGTTTCCCTAATGGGAACTTATGTACGGGTTCTTATTTCACGTAAATTGAACTGGATATTAGGGTTTAATAAGTTTCATATTAATAGAGAAAGGATCATTAAATTTATATGGAAATAGAAATTTACAAATAAGCTACATGTGGTATTTAAGAAACGCAATTTAATGCAAAATTACACCTCTTTTGGACATGGAAACTTCAAGCACAACGAAATGACGTTAAGTTACTTTTACCCTTTGAAGACTAAAATGACTGTCCGTTATACGTAAACATTAATTTTATGTCTCACAGTAAATCCACCGTCTTCTGCTAGAAAGACAAATTAGCGAATGCTGTATAGGAAAGTAGTCGGTGTTTCTGTGGGAGTCATACGGAACACATAAATACATTATGTGGGCACAATGCAGACTGTTTAGTGTTAAGGTTGGCTGTATATACAGTTAAACACTGGGCCTTGAAGGGTTAACGTGATAGACTTGTCAGATTTATTGTAACAGGTTAACATGACAATCTTGTCAGATTTATTGTAATGTACTCACAGCTTAACATAACGAGTTCAGAAAACAATGCAGAGTGTACAGAGGCGGTTTGCCTGTTATGAGATTATGTTTACATTAATGTTAACAGTATTTACCAGAGTAATAAATACATTTCCTATACTGTAACACACATGTGTATTATACTTCGTGTTAAAGTTGGAATTATGTCGGTGGCGTATCATACAAAAGTACGGGACTACAACAGGGACGTGTAATTATTAAACTTATTTATCTACTGCATAAAAACTTCATCTGAAATGGTAAAAACTGCGATAAACTAGAATAGCTGACATCTGTTTAAAGAAATTAGTGTATTTACAATAAACACGTTATGTTGGCAGCGTTGTTTGCAAGCAGAAGCTGCATGGTGGGGGACTCCTGACAGATGGGAGGCTGGAAAGCTTGGCTGGATGCTGCGAGAGCAGAAACGTTAGGGTGTCGCTAGAGTGAAGACGTACAGTCAACAGCAGATTAGATAACCAGCATGTCGTTTTTGAAGTCTATATGGAGGGGCAATTCCAAACACAAAAGTGAGTACACGGTGATATTATCGTCAATTTTAATGGAATTGAAGCGCATGTCTAGCATTGTTAAATTTATCATAGGGCATACGTACAGTACCCTAGAGAGTACCAAGACTAATTTATAGACATTATGCTTTTGACAAAATATATGTCATACTGGCTATGGTTGATGCTTTTTCAAATCTTATTTAAGTCGTTCACCTGATAGAGAAAAGACGTGCCTACAATAATAGGTGATAACTCAGAGTAATGATTTCATGTTTTTCCTCGAACTAGGTCGGATAATTTGATAATGATTATTAAAAACTACAAGCATATTGCGCAGTAAGGTTTACAGCATTTTGACTTTTGAATTAGCAGTGTCGTGGATTTTTAACAGAGCGATGGGTGCAGATTACTGTTGCCGGAATGTAACTCCATGTAGTCAGTAGGCAGCCACAAATACTGCTGCTGCCAATATCCATCTCTTGTGCTCTGAAGAAGGAGCCGGCAGCTTCTTCTGAAACGGTGGTATTATCTCACTACACAGCGTCTCAGAAAGACGTGAATAATCATTCACGTCTTTCTGAGACGCTTGTCATTATGATTATGATTATAACCATCGCCGTCACTGCCACGAGAGTAACAGACCTCACATAATATTGGTTTCTTAAGACGTAACGCTAACGCCTATTCTAGACTCCATTTTGCCATTTTATCTAAGGCGGTAGTTCATTTAAGTACAGAACGTCCTTAAGAATTCTTAGAGAAGTAATTTTGAGTTACTGCAATTGCATCTTTCATATAGATGAGAAATTGTCCATTAATAATGGACGTTATCAACTTTAACAATATTCAGAGTGGGGATAAATTCACTGAACACCCGATATTTAACAGAAAGCAGTGTCAAGACAGTTGTGCACCATCTTGTACATTGGAATGCGCAGAAGGAGCGAAGTGTTGACTAAAACTCGGGACACCCACAGCGATTCAGTACTAATTATGTTTCGGGGTGATTGCACAGTGTACCGCCAGTACATCCTACACACTTGTTTCTTCGATCATTGGTAAATCCAGGGTGATTCAGTTTGTTTATCTGTTGAATTATCAAAAGATTATCGAATACATTTGTCAGAACAATGCGAAGTGTACTCCAGCGTAACAATTCTGACATTTTTTCTCGCATTTCATGTACGGGTAGATTTTTAATTCTTGAATGGTATCCTTTTACGCTTCCTTTTATGTAATTAGCGTAAAACTGATGATTTCAAGCAAAGCAGTAGTAATTGCGAGTATTTAAATGTGTTTTCCCCTTCTAACTGCTTAGCTTTCGGCTCCATGTATTGTAGACCTATATAAATATGCATGTGTGTGTATGTAGATATACGTACGTATGTATGTATGTGCAGCCTTTCTTAACTTTTTCTGAAAATGCTAATATAGTGTCTTTAAAATATGACACTTGTAATTTATTATAATTTCCGAATTTAATTCGACGTTAAGAACCAAACATTCCGTACAATGTTATTTAATAACATACGGATAAACCACTCGGACTCCACAAGTCTTTGCTATGCGATGCTGGTAGTGGTTGATCGTATGGTTATTTTACAGTGCGAACTGAGTAGCAAGGGGCTTACAGGGGCCGATGAATACAATGGAAAAGTCAGGATATACGTAGTTAGAGTTATATTTGTGGCCCATCTGTATGATAGCCATATACAAGAAGCTTGTAATTAACCTGTTCGGCTGTATATGATTAGGTAATCTGGTTCAGCGATAATAAGTTTTTTTTTAATGCAATCGAAGATACGTACATACATCCGACCGGGTTGCCAATTTTGACATTATTAATGGAACCACCAAAACATTTGAGATATATGGACTATTTTTAAACACCACGGTCTGTGTGAGGCGATGTAAAAAGTTTCTTTCCCTATCGGAAAATAGTTATTAAACATGCAGTATGGTCTGAAACATCTCTAATTCTAAGTAGAATTAAGCGAGTTATCATAAATGTACAAAGGTCTTAATGCGAAGTACCCGGTATTCTTTTCATATTTTAATGAAACTGGTATTTTCTCGACAGATTTTCGAAATATACTCAAATATAAAATTTCATGAAAATTCGTCAAGTGGGAGCCGAGTTGTTCTCTTCGGACAGACAGACATGACGAAGCTAATAGTCGCTTTTCGCAATTTTGCAAAAGCTCCTATAAAGGGAAATAAACTTAGAAATATCAACTTTCAGTATCATATTTGAAGAAAAGCTAGTTTATCTTGGCAGCTCAGTGCAACATTCTTAAAATTCTACTTACACTAACTTCACTTTTTTTTTAGTTTATAGTTAAATCATTTGATGGTTTAAATTCTTGTCATTGTGAACTGCTCGGCCTTCAGCAGCAACAAATATATGAACCTTCTGTGTATATTTTAGGACTACAAGGTCCGTCACTTGGCCATTTCTCAGTTCATTCTTCTTTCCTTACGTAACTTCCACTTTACGAAGTTACTCGGAAATAATAAATATTAATGACCTTGGAATTTCAACCTGTAGCCATGATGTACGTATAAATAAAAATGAACCTAACTAATTACTGGTTCTCTTGCATTTTCTGTATTATTTCTTATTATTTGACAATGATTTATTTAACGATGCTCTCAGTATGTTAGACTGTACAGCGCCCAGTGTGAACGATTTGACAATGATGCTGAAGTAAACGGTGCTGACCTGACTTGCATTATCCCGGCATTTCGTAGAGGGACTGTGGACAACTACTAAACATTTCAGTCAGTACAACCGGGTTCTGGACCAAGATATATTGAACAAGAGACCTCCTTAATAGGAAACAGGACTGCAAACCACTCAATAAAAATCTTCGGTTCTATCTCTTTAAATGGTTTAGGTAAGATTTTTAAGGAGCCAGGAGAACGTAGTCGGTATAACGACTAGGCTACGGGCTGGGCGGGCGGAATTCCAATCCCGAAACATCCAGACCAGATCTGTGGCCCGCAGCCTTCCCTTCCATGGGAACCGGAGTTCTATTCTGGGGGTAAAGTGGCAGGCGCGTGATGTTGACCACTCTTCTCTATGTAGCGCTGATGTTACGGCCGAACAGAGCTATAACTTCCCCTCTCCCTAACTGGACAGGAGCAATTTCTTATACTATAGCGAAGCTTCAAAGGCTGTGTGTGTGTGTAAGTAAACACACACACACACACACACACACACACACACACATATATATATATATATATATATATATATATATATATATATATATATAATAGCGCCGGTCCCATTGGCTGCGCGGTCTAAGGCGTGGGTCTGCGGTCGCTCGCTTGCTGGGATTGCGGGTTCGAATCCCGCCGGGGCATGTCTGTCTGGTGTGAGGGTTGTGTGTTGTCAGGCACAGGTCTCTGCGTCGGACTGATCACCCGTCCAGAGTGGTCCTACAGAGTGTGGTCGTGAAGCCTCGATACTGACCCACTAGGGGCTTTTTTGCCGTGGGGAAAAATATATTTAGTTCTATTATATTGTTTGTTTTTGTGCGTATTTCATGTTATTTAACGACAATATTTTAGTCATAGAGCTTACGCAGCATCGAATGAAATGGGAAGGGTTTCTTTAATGGTGAGTAGATACGGATAGGTAAGGCAGCTGCCATGTCCTTTGTGCATTTATTTAACCACATTGTTTCACTTGTAGATATTTTTTTTGGCATCGAATACAATTGCAAGATTGTCTTTAGTGGCAGGTAGGTACATACTTGTAAGGAACCTGCCATGTTGTCATTTAATTAGCACACCAACTAATGCACATACATACATTTTTTTACATTAAAACATTTAATATCTCTCCAACATGTTTCGATCCTAAGATCATCTTCAGGGAGCTACACTCTTCCTTGCTGAAGTCACATTTTTTAAAATACGCACTGATTAATTTCCTTATATTTACTCGGTATGCATGTGCATTAGTTGGTGTGCTAATTAAATGACTCTACGAAATTCATGGTGCAACGATAAAGACTGTCATGTTGTTTTTGAAATGACTATCCCAAAAGTCCCCTTGAGTTCCTGAGAGCCCCGTGACAGACAGTCAATGCGTAGTCGAGAAGACAAGCAATTTTCCTTCCTAATATAAGTTGCCACTACATGCCTGCTGGGTGTTTGGATTTACTTTAATATGCCGGGCGTCTGGTTAAGACACTTTTGTTTCGGGATAGGCCTGTCACATGGTCCGTTCCTACGCAAGACTGCTTAGGACAACGCAAGCATATATATTCATATACGGAGAGAGATTACACTATCGATTCCAGCGTTCGAAAGGGCAAAACTGTTTGTGCAGTGTTATTGAAGAACACTTCAGCAACGTGCTCACGGTGTTTGACAGCATTTTCTCATTTTGCGAGGCTGACTGGAGAAGTGACAGGAGTAAACGTGATGATCGCGTGCATTGGCAAACTAAAATTAGACCTCCGCCATGTGAGCTGTCATACTCACAGCGCGTGTACAGCTGTACAGTAGGCAAGAGGCTGTAACAATGCCAAGAGGGTACGTGTGGGAGAGGGGGGGAGTTTGTAATGCTTGAGAAGTAGTAATATGCACTATAGACTTTATTTACATAAATGATGAATGTTTAATGCTTGCAAAACACCGTTGTATGTGTGGATACGGCACAAACCTCTTGCCGTACTGAGGACATTTCTTGGTTTTGCTCCCTTAACGTGCATGCCGAGGTGAAACGGGGGTTTCAAATGATGACGTTGTGTGCGTGCTTGTAAAAACCAACAAGTTTGGGTTAATTCAGCTATTACGCTGGACCTACGAAGCGTCATACAGTAAAAAAACACACGTAATTGTGCGCGACTGCTACGTTTTACATTCGTTGCTGTTACGTTACATAATCCATAATCAATATCGCATTACTAGTACGAAACAACCCTATCCTTGTAAGGCCTAAGTAATTTCAGGATCTTTCAGAAATAAATCTGTTTAACCTTCTGACAGAACGTCGCTATAAATTATGCAAACAACAGAAACCTTTTGTCTGTATCAATGCTGTCAGGGCTAGGCCCAAAATAATTGTATGGAGTAAAATCATGCTTGTCTCTTATCACACTTGTGATATGTTTAATATTATTGCCACCATTATACACTAAATTATTTCCAAAATTTCACGGTCATTCTGTCAAGAAATAATGTAGGTCAGTGCATTAAGTGTTTGTCCTCTTACATTTTATAATTTTGATTTTTTTTTCTGAAACTACAAAGAGATCTTTTATTTCAAATACGTTTGCTCAAAGTTGAATGGCAACACTCATTCTGTTGATGCAGTCGATGTGTATTATGAATTTGACTGTAATGAAAATGTCTTTTAAACGTTTTATGAAGACATAAATCGCACATAATTACTACGCGGTTACAGTGGCATAGCATGTCTGTACTTCAGTTCGTAATAAGTAAAGATAAAGTGATAATATCTGATACCTTCAAAGAAAAATGTGGATTAGAAACGGCCGCTTTCGCCATTGGCTATACGTATGTGGTTGTTGCAAGAAATTGCAAGTAATTGTGTTATTATCGGCCTCACTGTTTCACAAGCTGAAGTACGATTTGTAGGAAACACGCTGCTATAAGACAGACTCGGGAGAAACTAAAGGATTGTATCAGTGCAAAGTGACACTATAGGTTTGACTTAGTGATGTAAATACGACTCATTTTGAATGTTGGAACCTGATTCCAGTTTACTTTTAACATTCAGAGGACCTTGCATCGTGATATGTTCTCATAATAAAACCAACGAGATGCACGAATTTTTCAAATTTACTTTTGGAATGCTTCGGACAGGTTTTCTGTCCATCATCAGGAGTCTAGTACTGTATACGAAGCAACAGGTGTATGTCATACAGGTTATGCTGATAGCTTGCTAGCAAGCTGTCAGCATAACCTGTATGACATGTACGTATTGCTGTGTGTACAGTACTAGACTTCGGATTGTGGACAGAAAACCTGTCCGAAACATGTAGAGTTCTAATCCAAAAATAAATTTGAGAAATTAGTGCATCTCGTTGGTTTTATAAAAAGAATCCAATTGACTCCTTCACGATTATTGTGGCATCTTTTAATTTGGACTTTCGTTAATCAGGTATCCATTTTATCGACCCCTTCTGCATTACTCCTTGCTGTAGGTCTGTATTGGGTGTAAAGTCCTTCGGTCAGACCGTGAAGTGTGTATTTTTTTTTGAATTGGTGTTGTTTTTAAATAAACGCAGTGAGTGCTCTCTATTTCGACAACTGTCTCTCTAATGCCAAAGAAAAGATCATTTGTGATCTGCAAATTATCGGATTGCACTGTATGAATAAATTATTGCTTGGTTTCATGTTTGATTGAACGAAACCTGTTATCATTTTTACCGGCTTCAACAGGACTATTAAGAGTAAGTAAGTAAGAAACAGCAGATGCATATTGTCAAAGTTTCAACAGGGGTGATGATCTGGCAGATTTCTTGAAATAATAATACTTTTTAAATATTTTTTTCTTAGTTTCGTAATTCTAGTACGTAGTCATTTCAAACAGTTGTTTTTCTGCTCACAATCATGTGACGTGCTCTGACTACACAAACTGTTATTAACTTTGCTACTAAACGTTCTCTCTTTTTATGTTTTAACCAAAATTAATGTTGGCCCAACCGGCGGGTATGTTATGGATAAACGGCGTGTACCAGATAAAATGAGCTAATGCATTTTGATTTTTTTTAAATATCATGTAAACTAATTACGATCTTACAGAGCGAGGTCTATGAGAATTATCGAGGAGACACCGAAAAGAAGACTTTCTGGTCGAAAGAGGTATCAAGTTGCCTAAACTGTATTTACAAAAACAAGTGATGATAACAGGAATATCACGTTATGGAGGCTTAATTCTTCTATCGATTTACGTCATTTCATGTTCCACTAGATTTAAAATATTTGTGACAACACAAAAACATAAAATTTTTGCTTACATGAAACATCCACAGTTCCTGTGCGAGTCTTCTCATGCCTTGTGCTGTTTTCTTCGCTTATTCCTACATGTTTTCGGCAGTTATTCTAAAGATGATATTTTATGAATACTGTGTCAGAAGTCACCGCCCGATGTGATTGAAAAAAACCGTAGGAAATTCCAGTCGGAGACTCTGGTGCTTTAGGTATATAACTGATCGTAACAGACTGATGTGTTTTACTTCTTTCCATTATGTCTTTACCGAAGACAAAAATCGTGATAATTAAGCAGCAATTAAAATGTAAAATCGGATGTTTGGTGGCTTATTATTTGCGCCTGTATAAATGGTACACGTGTTCATTTTCATCTGAGATTGTTTATATCGAGTTGTTTTTCTCTTTCGTTACTTAAGTTCTTATGGACAAAGCTCACATAATACCTCGTGTTACGAGCAGGTACTTTTTCTCTGTGCACTCTCAGTTGCTGAGTGCAGTATGTACACGTATTACTTAAGCTCGAGAAATAATGAGATAAAGGTGATAGCAAACTGTGATTCAAGGATGGTTTGCAAGACATCTTTTGTGGCCCTTAGCAGTCTGTGTCTCCATATTCGTCTAAGGTACCGAGTTAACTCATAAAACAATAGCCGGTTTTCCTGAGGAAGTTCTAAACTTGTGTATCACAAATGACAGGAAGACGCCTTATCTCTTACCATGAACTAACCCGTTCGATACAAATGCAGTAGGCATTTATGTGCTGCTAATGACTCAGATTCGTGAAAAGCGTTATGGCGCTCACTTTTCAGGCAGTGTCTTTACCCAACAGCCGGCGTATTTTGTACGCAAACAAGAAAATCCTCATTTTATTTCACGTATTTAATTATTACTTTCTTTATATACACGGCGTTTGTGGTATCTGAAATGAATCTATACAAGAGTCAAGCATCAGCTTTGCTCGGGTATTTAAAATTTTCAATCCCAGTCTTATTAGTGTTGCATGCAGTTTGTAAGTTTTGCACTGGAAATATCCGATAATTGTGAAAACATTCTATTACATACCGGAACGGTACCTCAAATTAGGCAACGGCTGCTTCGTTCATACTCTTTCCAGTTCATTACTCGACAACAGTTCCACCAGTCGATGCTGTATAATCTAAACTACCCACAGCTTCGTTATATAAGCAATTAAATAACATAAATAAATACATACGTATTGCAATTTCGGGAGCCATGCGCTTTAACCTGTTTCTTTGTATTTCATGCAACAGTTGTGATCTTTTTCGCAGTATTATTGGCGAAGTCCACAGACGCACAATGCACTCAACTGCTCGCATTTGGGAAAATTTGTGTCGTCAGTCTTTGATTTCGATTTATACGTGTGGGAATTGCACAACGTCAGCAATGTTCGTTCAGTGTGTTATGCAACCATGTCGTTGCACACGTTAACTGAGCGGTATAATTTCACGTCTGTTGGGGGGCCTTAGAGCAAAGGCGGAGAAAACTGAAATGAAATAAAAAATTATTGGAACATTTCCAGTGTCTGTTGTGCTATCGTCATTTTTACAGCTGCAGCAGCTTTTCTTTATGTGGCATGTATCTATGTGACTGCCGAGCGTCATAGCAACAGCCTGCATTAAAGTAGGTTGCAGAAATGATGTGAAACTGGGCTGGCAATTATCTCTTAAGTTGTTATAGAATACTGATGTCTGGGGTAATAATGATTACTAGTCACATTGTATGTGTGTTGTGCTGGATTCTCTGTTATTTGCTGGCCTTACGACTGGCGCCTAGTCCATATCACATGTTGTGATGTAACTAAGACATCGCCCTTTTTTGTTTTTACACAGTGATGTGATGTCTGAAATCATAGCTATTGAACTTCTATGCACGTTTATCGTGCTGACTGTTGAATTCGTGTCACGACTTTGCTACAACTGATCGAATACTTCAAAATATTTTTCCTCAAGTAACTTGTTACAGGCAGCCTCCCTCAAAGTGCTTTTATTTTTTACTCTCCACCCCCCTGTAATTTAACCGCCACGCAGCTAAAACTCTGATTCAGAATTTTATAATATTTAAGAATACTACTCTATAAGTACCGGCTTCAGGTTTCAACTGGCTTATCAATTGTCCTTGCTGATGTTTATCGGTGTTTACCTCAGTCACACGAGAGCGTCTTTTCACGTCTTTACTATTGTTCAGTGATGATCTTCCTACACCATAAGACACAGCAGGTTAAACAGTTCCTTTAAGTAATCGAAAAGCTATATGTTAGTGAGAAGTGTTTTACGTACGCAGTTCACACACCAACAAATGCACTATTTATTGACTTGGTTAAAAGTTTTAAATTTACATTAAAATACACATAAATATCGCTCATACATGTTTCGGTCTTCAATGACCAACATCAAGGGACTTTATCTGTACCTAACTAAAGTCATATTTATGTTAAAACACTCGGTAAAATTACGTCGTTATATATAATAGGTAACGTGGCAGCATGTAGTAGAGCGGCATGTGTGTTGTGTGCTGTGCACACAACACAACTTACCGACTCCTTTTCGACAACCGCTTGAGTTATTTAACGTCAAAAAAATGAGGGAATTGTTTTGTTCTCTGGCCTGACTGCTTCTGGGGTCCACACAGCATGCAGTGAATATCGAGAACTCTTCCTTTGGGGCTAAAGCGACCAGATCTTAACACTCATCTTCTTCTAGTGCCAAGTGTAAGAATGATTGGAAGTAAACTTCCACTTCCCCATATGATTTTATGGCGTGCACCAGCGTTGGTACCACCCAGCCTCCTGTTCCATGAGTACGGTTTTTTCCTGGGGTAAGGCGCACGGAGCTTGAAGTTAACCACTCCGTCTGTTTTCGAGGTTAAGATTAAGTGGAACCATACCGCCACACCCCCTATCCCTTTTGTGTATTTGTGGCATGGACAAGGAAATCTTTACTTTTAATGTACCAACTGACCTTCTTAGAAGCAGAGGAGAAAGCGGTCGCATTCAGTCTCAAAACACTGCCTTGGCGTTCATTCGCCTGGAGGCGCTGCGGGAACGGCAGAAATATTAGTCAAAACAGTATGTTCCCCGGCGGAGGCTCGCATCCTACCCCTACGGCATTCAAGTCAAAAGAGTTATTGCTTAGACCTACTGCTCTGTAATATATGACTGATCAATCAGTTCACATAGGCCATGTAGTAATGGTAATCCAGTCAATCTGTTTACAGAAACGAAGCCAAATATGACCCCAGGGCCGTCGCCGCCTCATTATCGAGGCTTCACAATCACACTCGGACACATCACACTCGGTAGGACTCCTCTGGACGAGTGATCATCCCAACGCAGATACGTCTGACAACACACAACACTCGCAGGAGACTTTCATGCCCCCAGTGGGATTCGAACACGCAATCGCAACAAGTGAGCGGCCGCAGACCCACGCTCAAGACCGCGCGGCCACTGGGATTGGCGGGTGCGAAATTATACGTATTTGTCATCTTCGTGTTACATGATTTTAAAAATTTAAGGAGCGAATTGGAAACTTACGGAGGAAATTTATTACATGCTCATGCCGTCATCACTTGTTACGTGAAGACACGTCATCGATGAATCACTTTGTTTCCGTCAAACAAACGGTTGTCTTGTTCTATCGATTTTCGTTCTCTAGCTTTATCTCGAACAGCGATATCTGCGCCGAAATTACTGGTTACGTGGTGTTTGTGTATGTCATTTAAGGACAAAGTAGCCTATTTTACAGAGTAGGTTATTGTAATGATGCCTCACTCTTGTTTTTTAGCCTGTCTTAGTATGTTGACTAATACGAGCCAATTAAAGATAAAGTTTCTCGGACGGTAAACACACATTTTAGCTGCAATAACTGACCTATTATCGACCCTTTACGGGCCCGGCCTGTAACCTGACCATGAACACAGTGGGAGAGAGGCTTTCAGAGCGGGTACATACGCACTCTCGTTTATATATGTGCATAATGCTCAATTTTACATATACTCTATATACAACATGTATTCATAAGCTTAAAATGCGCCTTTATCAGCTTTAAAAATCATCACTTTAATTACATAATGCGCCCTATAACATTGCACAAAACGTCTTGCATACTTACCTTTGTGAAAATGAATTTTGTGCAACTAAAATACGGCTCAACATAGGCAACACGTGGATGCGGTCGGGTATCGCGCGTTTTTTTTAGCGGTCTAATCAGCATATTTGTCTTTGTTATTTTGTACAATTCCTAGTGGATGCATTCAGAATTGTACTGGATGCATTGCAGCCATTTGCACGGAGCTACACGTGGCCCAAGGGACATACGATACTCTGAACTTGTCGTGACGTCGTCATCTCAGTAACGATAGGATAGACTGTCATTCCTGTTATATTAGTAACTTGCACAATTACGAAAGCAAGTTGTATAAGAATTACTTAATACAGGTAGATTCAGGTCATTAACTTATTGCGCAAACAAGTCTGGTAGCGTAGGACCTTTCTTAACATTCTGATGTAATGTTTTTACGTATGTGACCATTCACACTTAATCTGCTTTGTTACAGTTTTAATTTCACTAGACGCAGAACAGCGTCTACCTGATTGGTTAGAAATGCTCTTACGTATTCCCTTGCATCTTTTGGCACCTTTTCATTTTTTAAAATTTTGTTTCGGGCTAATTAAATGGATCGATGTGTTACACCGACTGTTATTCTGAAGCGCCTCTTTATAATGTAAACCTGGTTTATTTCTCTGTTTTCTCATAAAATGTTGAGTGATATATGGGTACGGTAAATTATATATTTTTATGAAAAATTCCTTCTCGAGCCGTTCCAAGTTACTATTCACAAGTTTTCCATTGAAGATCAACGTTATCAATGTACAGTACAGACATTTTAAGAGCTAGTGAAGAGGGCCGAATTGGCCTGTTTAAAGGTTTTGTGTTTGTAATGCGCGCATTCTTTTACTTTACTTGTTTGATGCTATTAGGCTTTTCATTTCCGAGACGATTTTCGATGAACTTCGTTACTTGAGAGCGACACTGAAACTTGTTTACACAAACCCTGGGCGACTAATTTTTTACGGTGGCGCATAATAGTCGTGGTCGGTTCCAGTGGCTGCGCGGTCTAAGGCGTATGTCTGCGGCCGCTCACCTGTTGAGATTGTGGGTTCGAATCTCACCGGGGGCATGGATGTTTGTCTGCTGTAAGTGTTGTGTGTTGTCAGGTAGAGATCTCTGCGACGGGCTGATCACTCGTCCAGAGGAGTCCTACCGACAGTGGTGCGTCGTTGAGTGTGATCTAGAAACCTCGTAAATGAGGAGGTCCTGACCCACTGGGGGCTGTTGCGCCAAATAAAAAAAATGGTTGTGGGTTCTTAGTATTTAACTCGCTGCAGATCACCTTTCTAGCACATAGAAGTTTCCGCTGCTTCATAGACTTTTGTAAAATTTGTACACATCTGTTCTAATTCTCGGTACCTAACGCGACTTCGCTGCCGGTATATCATACTGTACTTATAGGCGTGAATTGAATTGTTGCCTATATTTTATATAATTTTTATCCGATGTTGATAAATTTCAGTGTTCAAGACTTCCATGCAATGCCTCAGAGCATTTAGAAGTTTCGTGAAAATCGGCGAAGCGGAGGCCATACTTTACCGAGGGGCGTAACTGAATTTCGGCCTCTACTTTCTGTATTTATGAATCAGTCTGAGTAAAATTTCTTAATATTATTAAATTCTAGAGGTCTATGCAATTTACCTTGTAAGATTAATGTTTAAGAGTATTTTGTATATATGGTATTTTTACAGGCATGAAGTCTAGTATGTTGAGAATGATCTATAGCAGGAATACACGTCTGATATCCATGTAACTAGTCGTAAGACTTTTGAAAACCTACGTCGTGAATTTTTACCCTTGATAGGGACTTAAGTTGGCTCGAAACATGCTGAGTTTCTAACAAAGTTATCAACATGATGAATGTGTTTTACTTAAAAATTACTTAAAGATCTCCGATGTTCAGGTGAGACAAAATGTGGGCAGAAATGTTTACTTTATAAATAGAACCTAGTCTTCACATTTCCATACGAGAGACGCATAATTTTTCCGTATTGTCTCTTGCGAGGAAAGTGTATGGAGAAAATCTTCTAGGGGCTATTTCATGATATGGCAACCGCAATTATATGTGAATTATAAATACCCCCTTATATGCAACAAACATGTAGCTACCACACAAATGGGTATGGAAGAAACGTGGTCATTAATCTACGGAATGTGAAGATAATAGTCTGTCTACGCTGGGGTTTTGCCAGAACGTAGAGGCTGCCAAATTTCAGTCAGTGTCATGAACTCGAGAACGGCGCACAATCCGAACACCGCGGACAGTCACACGAACTAGGAATTTAATTTGGTCCAGTTTCTTTACGCCTACACACTTAATGAACTACTGACACGCTGCCATGTGTCGTCCATAAGAGACAAGTTGCTACAAATAAATGCAAGGTTAGACGCATCCTTATTTCTCTGAGGATTAACAACCACAATGAAACTGAACTGCTAAATAATCCATTATACAGATATGTATAGAGTCTTTTTATTTATATATTTTTATTATCCTCCTACTCTTGATTCTTTGCTTACTTATTGGTGTGTAATATCCTGCTATTTTGTATAAGACCTGCAGTTTGTTAAATATAAAATGTGATATTGGTATGGTAGGGGCTGAGGCAAAAATATTAACGCTCCGTTTGAAAGTAATAAGACGTAAATTAGAAAAGTCACAATACTTAAAACTACTTTCTTCTAGAATGCAAGGACTGGGGGTATGAAGCACATACCCTGCACACTGAGCGTTTAATTTTGCCTGCTTTAGGCTTTTGGTAATTTAATCGGGCATGCCATACGTCAGAAGAAACATTACTCGTGAGAAGAGAATGCGTTGGGTTGAAATAATGATTACAGAATTGAAATGTCGGGGTACTGTTGCTTTATCGGGACCATAGAAACGGTTTTATTCAGTGAATGGGCTTCTTATCCGACGCATAGCCACTTCAGTATCCCTCATGAGGGAACGGTATCATTTCGAACAAAATGCCACGGTCAGTGTGAGCTTAAATTTTGAGCCATAATTACATTCTGCCCAACATGTATAGCGGACATGAATCTGCTTTCGTTTAGGATGACATATTCTGGCCTATTAGGATTGAAGTATTTAAGTTCCTGACACTACATTTCAAGTTCCCTCACCTCACTTTTAAGTATAACGGGGAATGACGAATGGCCTATTATTTAACTATTCCAAGTCTAGTGTTTGCTTTGTGTATCACAAGGTTGAACATTAAAAAATATTAACTTCTTTCTATGAAGTATACTTAACGTGTCCTGTGTGGGTACAGGGTTCATACCAACTGTATGATGTTTCGCATTTGAAAGAGTTAGTTGAGTTAGAAACGACTGTAGGACCTTATCAGTAAAGACTGAAGAAAGAGAAGGAACAAGAAACAGTATTTTTACGTGCTGACCGTAATTCTAGAAGGCTCATTTCACCAGCAAGTTGGATTTAAATTTAAGGAAGAAACTATTAAAGTGGTACATGTGGAGCGTATTTTTGTATGGTGCTGAAGCTCGGACATTTCGGAAAGTAGATAAAAAATACTTTGACAATTTTGAAGTGTGGTGCTGGAGAAGGATGGAGAAGATCAGTTGGACCGATCGTATGAGAAATGAAGAAGTACTGCAGTGAGTCAAGGAGGAGAGTAATATCCTACAAACAGCAAAATGATGGAAGGCTAACTGGATTGATCACATCTTGCGTAGGAACTGCCTTCTAAGCACATTATTGAAATAAGATAGAGGGAAGGATAGAAGTGACAGGAAGACGAGGAAGAAACGTAAGAAGCTACTGGATGACCTTCAGGAAACGAATGGATACAGGAAATTGAAAGAGGAAGCACTAGATTTCCGTCTGTGAAGAACTCGCTTTGGAAGTGGACCTGCCGTAAGACAGACTACAGAGTGATGAGTATGGGAGTGCGTGAGTGAATGAATGAGTGGTAATGCCACAGTACTTTATGCAGATTTTTAGTGCGTGTATATCTTACGTGTTTAGAATGAAAGGGCTACCTCTTCGTGCGCGCTGCTTTGTCTTGTGTCCGAACTACTCGTCATTACAGGTAGCGGCCTGAAAGTTATTTACCGTCATTGACTTGTCTAACGTGTTACAGTCCCTACGTGGGGGGAGTTTGTCCTTCTGCTCCACCGATCTCAGTAACAAGAATTTTTCAACACATTATTCGTCAGACTGCAATTAAGAGTGTTCTCCAAACGGAAGTTTGCGGACCACTGTCAGTCCGCGGTTTGGTTTATCCCAGTTCTAATTTCTAATCACGATGGGCGTTCCGTAAGTAAGGTTTTCTACGTCATGGACGTTAGATAAGAAGTTATTACAACGTTAACATGGCACATTTATTCCACTGAAATATAACTATTTCTGAACATAATCACATATCATACTGATGCATAGTCCCACCTTGGCAGGAGTTTAAAATATTCCAACCCTGTACAAACCGGGTTCTTGCGTTTGTAACCTTTACCGAACAGTGAAACAACAATAAATGGGTCCAACTTTTTTTTTCGGGCACAGTGAGTTCAACAAGGTTCGGTGGACAAATTGTTGTATTGTTATTATTTTGAAAATTTAAGTGATGAGAAGTAGGAATAGTTCTTTAGCAAGGTTGTGCAACCGCCCACGTAGCCGATAATTCAGTGACCGTCTTACATAGCATTTTCTGGTATCGAATAATTAGTCGTCATTTGTAGCCTGCTTATTGAAACGATCTGACGCCATATGTCTGCTATCTGTGGGTAAATTTGAAAGACAGTGTTCAGAAAGCAGGGCGACCTCAAGTAAATCGTCAGACGCGCAGTTAATGGACATTAAATTCAAATTAATGTTATGTTCACCAGGTGTCAGGCGTGTCTGAGTTTTAAGAGGTCCGTCATTTCCAGCACCTGCTGTAATGTACTGTAGGTATTTTACATAGTCTAATACACATTGTTTGTGTAGATTTTGAGAGCGGAGTCTGTGCGAAGTGGTACATTCTGTGTCTACCATGGAATAGGACTCTTAGTTCTGCTCGGAAATGCCTTCAACACGTTGAAAACCGGGTCTGGCATACTGATTGCCATTTTCTTGGTTTCCTCTCTGTGCGGAATATCGGGATCGCACATGAAAATAAACCAAGACCGCTTTCTTCTTAATTATTAATGTACTCGTAATAACTACCTGAGATCTGTCATTCGATTTATTCAGTAATAAGTGTTTATGATGCGGCATTCGTGATTGTTTTACCGTTGAAAGACAAGCGATGGAAACTTGTGCTAGAGAAAATTACTCCCGATCCATTATAATTTGTAACCTTCAAACAGGGATGTGAGAAAGCCGGAAAAGACATAAGGATGATCATAAGCTGAATGTTGTCGCTGTGCTTATGATCAGAGCTGACGCAACTTATTTGGAATGAAGCAGTCCAGATTTCAGTGAAAGAAATCATCTCGTGTGTCAAGGCAATACTCGTATCTGTTAAGGAAGTCGTTGATACTCGAACATATCAACAGATATTTTCGTAACGTTATCGACTTCCTTTATGAGGTCATTCTTGATTGTTTGAGTCATCTCGCTGTTTACAGCGCCATGTCAAGAAGGAACTCATTTTCCCATCAATAACATTATCTCTACAATCACTTTGTAGCATTCCACGATTATGTACACATAACAAACCCGACCTACCCTCAGTTGTGAGCGCAATTACGCAGATTGGAATAATTCTTCTAGATAACAAACTATAAATTCAGTAACGTCACATCTCACAAACAAACTCATAACTTTTAAAAACATTTTAGATATACAAAACAGAGTTTAATGCTGAATAACGAACGTCCTTCTCCTGCTGTACGCTGTCAGTGTTAATGTCATGTTCAATGAATATATATATATATATATACGTTTGTGTGTAGATATATGTACATACTCTATATATTTTTTTTCAACTAGGTTTTTCACCTTCTATCAATACGTTATTCTGCCCAGTATCATAAAACAATAGACGCCTATTTCTTTTAAAACGTTACGGTACACATACCGTAACGTTTTAAACTGAAATAGGCATACACTGTTTTACGATATTAGACAGAATAACGTATTGACACAAGGTGAAAAGCCTAGTAGACAATTTCCAAAGCATATTTATGTGCAGCACAACAATAGATACTAGTAACATCATTAATTTAAAGGAATTAGTACCCTCTGAAAAGTTGGCTCATGTGCTTATGAGTAATAATAATAATAATAATAATAATAATAATTATTATTAAACGCCACCAATTTGTACGCTGCAATTTAAATACAAACATATGTTAGTGAATATTTAAATACAGCTCTAAAGTAGGACGGACATTCGCAATTCCTCATGTGTTTTAAAGGTATTGCTGCAATAGAACATCCTCTGTATCTACTGTTTATTCGACCTGATGAATGCCTTATGAAAAATCTAAATATTCTTCACTGAATGCATTGGTGGCACAATCCAAAAATTGCCATTTTGAGTTACTACTACAATCGAGCACAAAAATTTGACCACTACATCCGACAATACAGGCACGCTTGTTAGTTGAAATATATCCTGCTAGATGCCATTATTGTCGGATGTAATTGTTATATTTTTTAGCTCAAGCGTAATATTAACTTGAAATGGGTAATTTTTCGATTGTGCCACTATTGCATTCAGTGATCGATGTGTAATGTATACAGTTGCACTGTGTTTTTAATGAAGGTGTTGTTTTTACAGAAGAACCCTCTAATTCGATTTCTTGAGTTCGCCCTTTAGAGGCCCTAAACCGCGGCGCACTATTCGCCTCTCGATGTTCTGAACTCCATGATATAATTTGAGTATTGTTCCTACAGTTGCTGTCAGTCATTACATTCTCTCAGGATCATCTTCCCCTCTTTCCAGTTGGTATCGGGAGCTCTTACCCTGGAGTTAAACGGCCGTGACGTGAAACAAACCACTCATTCCCATGCATATTCATGGAGCCATACTTCCATTCAGCCATACGTCTTCATGCATTATTTCCTAAGTTTGCACAGGCACACCCTTACCTTCCCCGTTACTACTGTGTTCTGGTTCAACATACATGTATTTTAGCCCCATTTCAGTGCATTGATACGGCAGATCTGTTTTAATGGAACCGAAGAACAGGCGGGTATATTGGAGTTTTGCAGCGGCGACGCCACTGGATGGTTCGAGGTTCGGATTGCGGCAGGATTAAGAGATTTTTCTCTTTTTCCAAAATGTTCAGACCGGCTCGGCTCCCCCCATCCCCCTCCCAGCCTTCTTTTCATTAGGTACTGGGATTCTTTCTCGGGGGCAGGGTGGCTAGGACCTGACGTTGAGCATGCGCCTCTAGCCAGCGCCGATATCAAGAATGAATGGAGCTGTAGCTCTTCTCCCCCTATACACCTCCGTGGCTTGGCCGGGGACAATTTTACTTCTCCTCTTTTCAACTTCAGTATTTGTATAGCGTCGAGTTACAGCATGCCGTGAACTGGCAAGAATGTAACTGTTATCTGTATCTGTTTTAAGATACCATCCCAACATTACTTCAAAGGGACTGAGGAAAACTGTGCTGTACGTCTTCCAGGATAACCGGCTTCTGGTCGAAATTCAAAATTGGCACCTTCCGAATATGAAATGTGACTGCTAGCGACTAAACCACGGCGTTGTGGTACCACGAAATGGTGTATCAGATGAAGTGTCATGATCCATATTCGGGCCTGCCGCAAATGAAGTTTTAACGCGGCATAATTCGCAATACTGACGTGTTAAAAACCCAACTGCAATACATTATTACTTTCACAATGTAAATTATACCACGATACGTGTGACTAAGGTAAAAAAAGAAAGATTCAGTAAACGGCAGTGTTTTTCTTTCAAATATTCGCCTTCTGTCTAAATGAAGTGCTGTTCTCCGCTGTTGGCTGTTGCTTGGTCTGAAACGGTTTTGAAGTGAATTAAGGCACCTGAAAGTAGCTGCGTGATTAAGTAGACGTGTAGAAGGCTTTTGAAAAATATTTCACGTTGGTTACAATATGAATTGAGAGTCTGAACCAAGTTCTATTTCGTTGTAACTATCTCCTTGTAACTGAGTCCTATGCGAAAACTTATAGTCGCTCAGATGGTCATATTCCCCATTCTATATAATCTGAATTGTCATTACAGTTTTCATAAAGCCGACTATTGAACTTCACCAAGTGCCAGCTGAATCCAATCCAAACCCTCACAAAATTGCTGGTCCATATTAATATGATCTTTCTCTCTACTCTTAGGTCTTCCAAGCTGTCTTTTCCCTTTTTTATCGTAAGGATAGAGGTAAAACCAGACTTCCTTGCGCATGTTGTGCGGTCAGTGTGCAATAAAAGTTCTTAAGATAACTCTTTAAACAGCTCCTCCAAAACTTACTGATACGTCGTGAGCAAAGTGGTATCGGGGCCAGTCACCCGGTTGCCATGGAAGCAAGGGGGTGGTCGGTTGCCTGGCAACGCTGCAAGATATCTCACGTATGGATGGATATATGTGCAAGGGCTGTTATTGTCTTTAAACCTACCTTATATTTTCATCACCCGCTGCAGTTTGACTGGGTATCCTACTTATTCCAACTAGTCCTAAATAAGAGGGTCTGGTGGCACAATTTTTCGCCTTGCAGATTTTGTTGCTTCTGGTTATGACCTCATGCAGCAAACACGCCATCTTTAGCTCGCACTACTCTTAAAACTAGATTACATTCTGTGTTTCAACACTCAGTATTCTCATGGGGGTTTCGGCTGTTGTGACTGCATCAAGAAATGCATTTACAGTGAGGCTACAAAAACTACTTAGTGTTAACGTAAACCAGAGGTTCCAGATTCCAGTCTTAGATACAGTCTATATTGCGATTCAGATGCATAAAATAGGGACTGGTGATGGAATAGGAATACTTGAAAGCATTGGCGCACCCAAAGGGGAGGAGGGGCTGCAATCCGACAGTCCCTCCCCCTCCAAAAAGCGAAATTTAAGTAACACATATTTTGTAGACATATGATCTCAAAGGTTTTACGTGATTGACTCTTCAGTCTAAATCAGCCACTGAAATCGGCTGGTAACTTGTACGTTGGAGTATTGAAAAACATAATAAAAACTCGCAAATACGTAGATTTTTTTTTCAGTTGGTTTCATATTTCCCTCTAACCTAACTAGAGATTTTGACATGATTTTCGTAAAGTGGTTTTTAGAAACCAACATAAACAGTATATAGCCATAGGTACAGTCCACCCATCCAAAGAAAAAATTCGGAATTTGCCTATGCTTGGAAGTTACTAACGCAAGGTACGCAGTAACAATACAAGCAAGCACGTGTAGCTATATCCGACCTAATAAAAGCAGGTTTCTGTTGTTTTTAAGTTAGGAGCCAAAGGATTGAGACGATGTTAACTTCTAATTTAACAAGGACCTAGTTTTTTTTATAAAATACATAGAAGCTTTTATGATATCTCCTTTTGAAATGATTAATTATTTAAATAATTGCAGCTACTTTTTATGGCGTTCACGTGGTTTTAGATTGTGAATTTAAATTATCTTAGACTTATAATTGAAGGTATCTGCTGCTATATACACTTCAAGAAGCCCGATGAACGCTGGTGTTAAAATTTAAAGATATTACGTTTTTACAATATTAATGACGATTGGCCAATGTGGGAAATTACTTGCCGTATCTGACGACTTGTTAATGCGTAATAAATAAAGATTCAATGACAATTTGTTCTTCTATCTCGCAAACGAATTGGTGGCAGAAGTGTCATAAAGTAGTGTATTTATTACACTACGTTATAATTAAAACGAGACTGTGCTGTGGTTGTAGGTAGTAGAGGCCAGCTGAAATGTGATGACACACGCGCAGAAACCAGATTTCGTCTTTCGGCGAAACGGACGAGTCCATTTAAATCGGCGGGGTGTCAGTTCAGTCGACAGCTGGCAGCCGAGATGTGCCCATCAGCGGTAGTAATGCTGGATACACCATGTTTCGAGGTAGTGTGAAGGGTACTGGCTACCCACTCCATTCGCCAGTTTCCCCTTCACTTCCCCTCCGTGTGCGTCACCGTGTGCCATCACATTTCAACTGGAGTCTACATGCGTAGAATATTCTCATGAATATGTGGTGTGTAATTTGACATTCAGGTAACCGTGCGTCGTGATAAATTCTTATAATAAAACCAACGAGATGCACTAATTTCTCAAATTTATTTTTGGAATAAAACTCTACATGTTTCAGACAGTTCCTCTGTCCATCATCAGGAGTTTTTCACTGTACGTACAAGAATGATATATGTCATACAGGTTTGCTGACGGCTTGTGAGTGGATCAGGACGTTCCGTCCTGATCCTGCTCGCTCGTGTACCATTGCTGTGTTTATAGTGAAAAACTCCTGATGATGGACAGAGGAACTGTTCGGAACATGTAGAATTTTATTCCAAAAATAAATTTGAGAAATTAGTGCATCTAGTTGGTTTTGTTATAAGAATGTGATGGGTAATAAAAGACGATACTGAGACGGAGCAACATAACTTGCAAAGAAACACGTGAATGTTATCATACCTTTGTAGTCATGTTAACGAAGTAAATATTCGCACATTACCTACTGCCTGATAAGCAACGATTCGTTAACTTCTTGAAGAAGGTGAAGTGGGAGACTGACACAAAACTGAAAATAAGATGCGAGTTTTTAGGCTCCCACAGTTGTGTCACTGAAGATTTATCCCTTCTGGAATGTGAGGCGGTGACGTTTGGTGAGTAGTTTCCTACGTTTTGAGGGATCCTAGTGCTGTCATATCCAGGGTCAAGCAGTGCAAGAAGAGTGGACTGAATTTTGAACAAACCATAAACGAATTAAAATCGCTGTCTATTTGTTTTTTTTTTAACTAATCTACATATTTTTCTTAAGAATAATAGTCTACTCATATTTGTTTGTATCGTTACAAATATTTTCAAGGGATTTTGCACGTATCAGCGCTCATCTGATCACATCTCTTTACCTCTCTAATTTGTTGACCTATTTCAATCTAATATATTAGTTCTAAGCCTACAACAGCAGTATTATAGAAGCCTATTGCTATAACGCGATTCAGCTAGACGAAGTCGTGGACAATGAGGGATTGGAGGTCATCTAATCAGCTTGGTCATGGTCTTGGACGGAGGAACGAAGGTCTGCCCGAATGCTGGTGGGAGGGAAAGTCGTGCCAGTTAACGTGACCCGTATTTCACATGGAAATATAACGAAATATAATTAGTTGGTGGTATAGAACTAAGCCAGTGTACTGTAGTTGAGATCATTGCGGTGGATTTTCAGTGGATATGTTTGTGCCTTTACCTCTGCCTCCAGAAGATATGAAGTCCTTTTTAAGTGGCACATGAGGTTCTAGTTATGCGTGGTCATGTGGCACCAAAAAAATGAAGCTTAAAGCAAATTACCTTTAAGCGCAGAATTTCCATCCTTAAGAAATAACATAAATCCGCATTAACGAGGACCGGATTGGTGTGTATAGTGATTATTGCAAATAAACATTAGTTAAATGTGTTCGCAAAAAGTGCGCTATTGCTCCAATCCGTTAGCGCGTGTTGAAAACCACTTTCATTTTATTGCAGGGCTGACTGTTTGGAGAGGACTTAAAACATCTGTTTTCCATTTGCTCTTCTCCCATTATCAGACATGAGCGGGTGCAAGGCGACATCGTTTTTGCTAAATATCATTACGTCGGACAGTAACTAGTGATTGCAGCGTGAAAACAGAATGGGTATAATTACTAATTAAAAATTACACACAGTGAGTTACTCGTTACAAATTCACTATATGTAGGTGACGCTTCGACCAATGGGGTAAACTTACCACTTGGCAACGTCATGCCGGCAGTAATACAAAATTATAAATAAACGATATAAACAAAGATAAATCATGGACCACCACGACGAACACGATTAACTTCGCACATGATGTAATATTTATTAATTTAATCGCAGTGTGCCCAATTCCATTATTATTATTATTATTATTATCATCATCATCATCATCATCATCTCCTTTATGCAGGGTATTTGTACTTATATTCCTGAGACAAACTATATCCCTAGGGAATACAATGTTGCAGCTATTCTGTTGTTACTATTCATGGTGCTTATTATTATTATTATTATTATTATTATCATCATCATCATCATCATCATTAGTTGTGAATGTCATAACGTTTATTCTCCTTTTGCGGTCCTGTCTTACTGGCTGTTCATAAGAGTAACGAGCACTTGAATCATGCACAGGAGAGTAGAAGGAAATGGTTGCACGTGACATTTTGGAATTTTGGAATATTCTTGCTCCGTTGATGTGATCCCCGGGACACAGAGGAATTTTTGCTCATCGTTCGTGATTAATTTGGACCGGTATGTGTGGGGAAACGGAGTAAACTTTCTACTGCTGGAATTTTTATGATGTAAGCATGTGTTTCTCGGAAATGCGGGAAAGAGTTACATATAAGTTTCGTAAAACCTTTTCCCCTTATATATGCTGAAACGGTTTTATAGGACATACCCTGCGCTTCCTTCTACCCTCCATCACCTTACAGATGAAAGTTGACACCCTTACATCGCAGGGCGGAAGGGGAGCAAAAATATTGATAGGTTGTTACCTCAAAAAAGTCACCATAGTAGAGATCATAGGCTGTGGATGAGTATTCATTTACTGCATGGTACTGGATAAAGCACATGAAAAGACCGGAGACGGTATTTCTGTTTCTTCTTGGGAAAGCTGAGGACAATTTCGTAATGAGGAGCTTGACAATTTGTGCTCTTGAAATGTTACTAGATAATAAAAACGAGGAAGTTGAGAAGGGAGGAATATGTGACACAAGTGAAAGAGAGAGACGAGACATACATACAGAATTTTGGTAGGAATACCTGAGCGATAGAACTGTTTGGAAGATGTAGGCGTAGATGGGAATGTATTTTTAAAAAGATTTTAAACAACTATGGTGAAGTGGTATTGACTGGATTAATTCGACTCTTCTGTAAACAGTAATGCATCTTCAAGGCCTGTAAATACAAGGAACTTCTTGCCTAGCTGGACGACTTGGTATCGCAAGAAGGACTGAGCTCTTTGTAATTAGTTACGCCTACCACGTCTCTTAAAAATGACAAGGAATAAGATCTGCCCGGCTTAGCGTGGACACATTCCACGCGGCTAGCGTGTATTTGACGATTGCTGATAGAAAGTTCACTTCCACCCCGCAATGTACGCTGTATAATTTGCCACTTTGGTCCAACAGATGTGGACGAATGAAGAGAACTGGGTACTCATTCGCGGCAAATATTGATCTCTGTGCTGCTAGTTGGATGGCTTCTGGTGGGAAAACCGGTTGACCCCAGCTGCAAATTTACCAGTATATGAATAGGCCTGTTTTATGCAAATCCCTCGTTTTGTGTTCGCCAAAGAGAAACTAAAATTTACACCGCGCCTCTTTCAGCTTCTTTTGGGATATTCGTGGGTATTGTAACTCGTAATGAAAAATTGGGTGTATGCAGACTGACACCCTTATAATTTCTAGTTTGTCCTAAGCAATAGGTGTGTGTATGTGTGGGTTTTGTAATGTGTGGGTGTTTTGACAATTGTGTGGGTGTTTTGGTAATAAGTGTACTTGTGTGTTGTATTGTTTGTAATGTGTTTTTGTTTTGTTTCTTTTATGTACATTTATTCTTACTTGTTACTAGTGTAAGGAATACTGCCACCGAGTGAAAACTCAATTGCACTAAATAATAATAATAATAATAATAATAATAATAAATCCTTGAAACAGAAATTAAACTTCCTTTCTTTCCTGTTCTGAAATTTTTGTTGTGACAATAGGTGAAGGAAATTCCTGGAAATGACAGCTTGAGTTTCTTGAACCCCTAAAAGTATTCTTAGTAGCCCCTTGCATTACTTTGGCACAGCGTCTCCAGACAGGCAACTGTTGTATAACAAGACATTGGCACGCATAACACATGGACACAGTTGCCATCTGCGTTCTTCGCGCCTTGGCATTCCCTGTGGTCTGGGTTGATTAAATAACTTTGACGTAGGCGTTAACAGTGATATGTACAACTCCGATTTTTGTGGTTACTGTTGCTTCCTGTAATTTCCGTTGTTACTACTTCTTACAACGTTTACTGATATCTGTAAAGGTAAAGCAATCCCCATACAGCTCTGGACATGCCCTGGGGGTTCCAGAAGGGTGGGACTCCCGGATTTCGAAATATTCGGCACAAGAATATGGTAAAGTTGTCAGCCTTATGCACCGGCCGCATTAACCCCCCCCCCCCCCCC
>Ga0131853_10003869_pt1 | contig 26875 bp, 15 predicted proteins | sample TergutLab28metaG_FD_92764 | JGI IMG/M metagenome (GOLD analysis project Ga0131853, IMG submission 92764) | Labiotermes labralis P1 segment gut microbial communities from Petit-Saut dam, French Guiana - Lab288 P1 (version 2) (version 2) | ecosystem: Host-associated > Arthropoda: Insects >... | reverse complement strand
GAGGAGGAGGAGGTTATTATTATTATTATTATTATTATGGTGGCGATACAGCTTAATGAAAAATCATTCTAGTGAATTTCAGGAAAATCAGTTACAGGTTTCAATTTTCAGATAAAGCACCCTCTGGTATTAAAATAGCAGTATTCTGTGAATAAGAGTATTTCATATCTGTAGTGCATAAAATACTAATATGAAATAATCCACTAACCAGCAATCGAAAAATGAAAAAAGGGTTAATTTACGTAACTCCCAATTCTCTTTCGACCACAAGCCTACTAACTGCAATACAATTATAATTTATGTGCCTAACGGAGACTACGCAGTGTCGAAAAACTGTATAACAATACATAAACAACTGGCAAGGATGCAGCAGGACGCGGGTAGAATGTGGTGGAGCTCGGCTGTGGTACTGTCACGGTCTTCTCCGGGGAAGATTGGGAAAGGTTACGAAAAGGGTTGCCAGTATCCCTGCCAAGGTTCGCACCGGGTACCTCGTAAATACAAGTACGAACCTCACCGCTTAAGGCGACCTGCTCAGCAGTAGTAGTAAAAGGAGCCCTGGATACACACAACACATTGTTGTAGGTACGGCAAAAGCTCGGAAAATTTGACCAACGCTATAAACTTATCGGACATTACGGAAAAACGGCAACACTTTAAAACAACTTCGAAAAACAGAACTATAAAACCAATTTCAAAAATTTACACATCAATGATATACCTACCTATGCCATTTAAACACGTGTCATTTTCACACAAAACTCGACTGCCACAACGTCACTCGCAGCAACTCACGTCTGTTACAAACGCATATCAGGGGGTTATCACGTGACCCTTCGGGTTCCAATGGGTAGTAGTCACGTGTATATAATAGTGTCGTCTGTCGTGAGATGGCACTACTACAACAGGGCATTTTGTTCCATTTGTTCGGACGGGTAGTACACACAGCGATTAACGGTAGTAATGCGTACTGCTACGATAACGGGATCTCGCGGCAGCATATCAGAAGAAAGATCCTGCGACCCACATGTCAGCACCACTGCCGTCAGTAAGAAGGTCAACTTCACAGAAAAAAGTCCTCGAAAAGAGAGACGCGACAGATCCTCACTTACTAAATCCCTCATATCTTATGGACCTCGCAGCTTCGTTGTGGTATTCACAAGAGGTTGTCACTCGTCCCTGTCCTGAACCAGATTAATCCAATTTGCACCCGCATTGATTTCTTCAAGAACCATTTTTTAGGCGCGTTCGCAGACTTGCTGAGACTATTAGCATTGTCATGTCTGTCCGTCCAAATGGAACAACCCGGCTCCCACTGGACGGATTGTTATGAAATTTGATATTTGAGTTTTTTTTTTTCGAAAAGCTGTCCAGCAAATTCAAGTTTCGTTCAAATCTGACTAATAACGGGTAATTTACATGACACCCTATGTACGTTTATGATCTCTCGCTCAGTTTTTCTTAGAATGAGAAATGTTTCATACAAAAGTTGTAGACAAAATCAAAACACATTTTATGTTCAATAACTTTTACCTGAAATTCGTGCCATCCATGATGTAATGTGGAAAAATGTGATACAACCAGAACGGCCACAGATGAGAATATAATACGGCGTATGCGCATGTCATGCTGGATAATCCAGGCTACAAACACGCACTCAAAACATGTAATACTTATTCCTTTTCCACGGCGACAGTGGTTAAACGAACGCGCCTCGATGTGAAGTTTATACGTATATTGCCAGTCTTGCAAAATTATTCTCCAATTTAGGCCGACGTCTTCCAAATAAGTAGAGGTAACAAATTACCACTATTCGCTGCGTGATAACCCAGAAGAGCGCAGATCTCAGCTGCTTCGCGGCGGAAGCCTGAAATCAAGTCTTCCAAATTGTCTCTTTTCTGGAATCTCTACCTCCTTCAGACTTCTGTACATCTTTGCCGGTATTCCACCACAGTAGCCTTGATATTTCCAAAGGAGAAACCGTATACGAAGTGCACTTCCGCGTATTCTTCATTTGAGACGTGTTAGGCATTTCGACCGCACCACCGTCCTGCAGCACAACAGACAGTGGACAAGCAAGAACTCGATAAAGTTAACAGCAGTGCAAGCTTATCACTAGCCCAGATAAAAACGCCGAATCAACATAATGTTTCTTCAAATACTTTTTGTCCCAGATGACCCGTAAAACACGGTCCTTATGTTCGGCAAATACAGCGAGGAACAGAACGTATATGCAAGACGTCGCGGGCCTATTTTGCTAAACGATTCCAGCAGTTACCTAGACAGACTAATGAGAAACACAGAGAAGCCGAGCGATGTTAGCGAATATCTGAGCCGACACTCAAACCCAGGACACGCTGAATATAGTACAGGAGACACAAGCGCAAATATGCGAGACTGGCACAACTACCTGGTTTAAACACGGTATTTTCATATTATACGACCATTTACACACACCATACAGGTTTTCGTTAGAAGCCACACGTTTATATAACTGATAGACTCCATAATATGTATCCTTAAACGAATAATAATAGGGTGGTTTAATTAAAAATTGTGAGATTAATAGGTCATGCAGCACGATTGGGCGCAATAAGAATTGTGAGATTGATAGGTTATGCAGCACGATTGGGCGCAATAAGAAATACATGTATATAAGGTCGGAAATCCTCATGGAGAGAACGGCCACTTGGAGCATTGGTTCTTATTGATGGAATCTTTTAAACACAAATATACATCTTCTGGCTGCATAACAGAGAACGAGTACCAGCTTCCCATAAGGTCAAAAAAAACTATTCTATGCATTTATTACACGAAGCGCCAATTGATTATCAGAGTTGCAGACTCCTATAACAAACCGAACATTTAGCACAGCACAGACCATTTACCTATACATGCTACAGAACCATGAAAATCCGCAGCTGTACCCCCTGTCAGCAATAAATTCAAGTCTTTGTACCGTCGGGATTCGAAGGCAAGCTACGCCTTGTTGCTATTGATATTAAACGGCACTAGTCGCGAGGAAATATGAACTGGCCGGTCTTGTAAAGCCGGGGCTTTGTTGAGCAGATAGATGGTGGTACTTAGCCCACAACAGTCCACGCGAACTGGCTGTTTTCAAAGAACATAGACCGTACCTAAGCCCAGTGTCTGTTCTGTATTCGCAGGGTACACAGATCGAAAGCACTGCACACCGATTTACTGTCAGATGTAACTGACACCATTTCTACTGCTTAAAGCGGTCAAGTAGTTAACAATTTACTTCAAGTGTGAGGGTAGTACTGAGCTCATTTCTCGACTCTAGATAAATGGAGAGATAGCACAGTGTCACAGAAAGGCAACAACTGCGTTCTTTTACATTCTATCAAGTTCAATGCAAGCTATAGCATCATTTAGGATACTGCTGGACAATACATGTAGCTGAAAAAGGCATCCTTAAATAACAGATGGCTCGAATAAAGTGAAAGCGACTTTCTTTCCAGGCGGCAACCACATCTTTGCAGCGTAACTTACGAAAATGGTGTTTTTCTGATGACCTTGAATCTATTAAATGGTCAGTTAGAAGGAATAACAGAAATCTTCCAACATTTCCGCTTCGCATTACAAAAAACGCTTATCAATACTTTCCCTACTTGGAACAAAATAGCAGTTTATCCCGTTTCACACATAAAATAATGCACTAAATTAAGTACTAAAGGTCATTGATTATTGAAAGGGTTAACTCTGAAATAAACCAATGTTCAGTGACGGCAAAATGGAGGGAAATAACTTGTAATAAGTTACTTAATTTAGGAAAATAAAATTTACGTATATGTAAAGACTTTAATGGTAAGATATTTAAATTACATAAAAACAAATTTCTAGATGAAAATCTCATACACGTTTTCAATTTCAGAAACAGGCTGAAGCTGAAAATATCAAAATGAAATTAAGGGCATAATCTCTCACAAATTGCAGCGTCAGAATTATTTTTACGATCGCAAAAAATGAGGATTCAAGTTTTTAATCATATGCCGCGTCCATTGGCATAGAGTTACCGACGTTTCGGAGGAGCTACACTCCTACATTTTCAGTGTCTTAACTTCGAAGTTATTTGGTGGTGTTACGTATAGTGGATTCGGAGAGACAAATTTCGTTCAGGTACTTGTAGTGCAGATTCTCAAAAAGAAATTTAATTGAATTCGTTCTGTATTTTGGAAGATGAAACATTCGGACAAGCAGCAGCAGACTTCGGATTTATCGATCATAGCGATGCAGTATAGGTACAGATTTTCATATCTCTTTAGCTTTATAGGTAACTGTCATGTGCTGTAATAAAAGTTCGGATATCACTCGGGAATGCAGCTTTGACCATCATTTGGAAGTTCATATAATGACTGCATAGGCTGGAGTTTTCCCTGACAAGCTTTTACTCCCCTCAGATGGTCAAAACATTCCCGAACTGTTACACAGTTGGAAGATTCATTATCGTTAGCGCAAGAACTCCACCCCCAAAAATCATGCACTAAATCAGTTCAGATTCATCCAGTCCCAACCTTCTGCTATTCTAAATAGCACCTTGGTAGGGGGGTGTAGCTGGGGAGTGGGGAGCGAATAATGCGCCACCCCTAGTGGTAGGTCTCAAGGGGGGTCAAAAAGGGCGGGCAAAATAAATATTTTAAACGTAAGAAAACTATATTCTTTTCTCAATAAATTTGAAATTATTGAGCCAAATACAAGGAAATACAAAAAGCAACTGTGACTTTTGTAAGTCGATAACTTCTATTAGAGGTAGCTCCTATGATTACTCGCTCCAAGTGCCAAAAAACCCAACTATGTCCGTCAACAAAGAGGCTGGATAGCTCAGTCAGTCAGCACAACTAAACTACTACGAGCCGGACGGTCCGGTTAAGATTCCCGGCTGCAGATATATTTTTCTCTTCTCCACCACGTCTAGGTCCCGGACTGCTCCTACAGTGACTACCAGAGGGCTTTTCCCGAAGAGGCCCGGGCGTAAGGGTGGTCACTCATCCCCATCTAATGTCAACATTTAGAACACGTGGAGCTCGACTGTAGATCTTCGTGGCATGGTTCTTAATTAAGCGGAGAAGCAACATTACTACCTCTCAACAATGAAGATACAACGCGACATTGTCATGGGCATGCGCACTGCTATCTGGTGTTTCCAAATCCTACATTGTGACGCAGTATTAGTCACGATCCGCGTATCGCTCTGAGTGGTTGGAGTGTGGTGCAAAGAGTTCGCGAAACAATCTGGTACCATCACCATCACCACTACCACCAACGACAGTAATCGTTACCGGAAAGAAAGTTGTCGTTACTCTGCTGTGACAGACAGGGGACGGAGGTATGCTTTAAATTCTAGAATCAATAATTTCGTGGACTTTTTCCATCGTTAATACATTCAAATTAATTTAATAAATACAACACAAAGTTTAGTAGACCGCTCCTGCCTCCAGAACTTAAGAGTTTTATCGTTCTCCTTAACCTATTTTTGTGCTTATTAAGTTGACTACACTAGACGATGGAAAAAGTCCACAAGATAAATGACAGTAGTTCTGAGAGGCCAGAGTCAGAATCTTACGGAATATAATTATCTTCCAAGTTCTTCTCCCATCAAATATATTTCAAAATACTTGGAAAAAAGAAGCGTGTTTTAGAAAAGTGAAGTTAAAAAATTATGTCGGCAGAAATTTGAAATACTTCGAGTATATTTGTTATGAAAACTTTTCCATCTTTATGTTTTACTGTATTTTTTTTTTTTTATAAAAACAGGTTCCCGTAATAGACGCGTTGTTTAAAAGACGCTACGAATTTTAATCAACATCTACCTTGCGCACTGGATCTGGAACTATGAGAGGAGCAAGATATGACAGCAGCACGGAGCTTATGGACCTGCATCGGGGCAGCAGTAGAAACTGGACGCGAGGTGACCACGCAGACCACGTGCAAGCCCTCCTCAACATGAGTGCAGCGTACTTGCACGCGGCGGCTAACTACCAGGAGGACAGGCCCACTCACAATGACAGGTTTCGTATGCAACAGTTTCCCATGCAGTGTTAAGAAGTGGTAATTACGCAAGGATAGTACATATAAAGCGTGTTTATAACGGAATCCAAAAAAACCTGAACATCTTAATTTTTCAGAGAAGATTCTGTGTAATATAGGTAGTAGTTTGGGTAAAGTGTGCTGCACAGTAGAAGTTAATAGCTTCAGTTTTAGGCGTGTTCGCAAAATTGCGAAAAGCGATTATTAGCTGCATCATGTTTGTTCGTCTGTCCGTCCGTCTGCATGGAACAACTCGGCTGCCACCGGACAGATTGTCATGAAATTTGATATTTGAGTATTTTCGAAAATCTGTCGAGAAAATTCAAGTTTCATTAAAATCTGACAAGAATAACGGGTACTAAGACCTATACACATTTTCGTTCATATCTCGCTCAATTTTTTTTTTAGAAAGAGAAACGTTTCGGACATAGGTTGTAGAGAATATCAGAGCACACGTTTTGTGTTCAATAACATCGTACTGAAATTCGTGCCGTTTATGAGATAATGTGGAAAAAATATGACGGAACCAGACAGACCACAGATGACAATATGGCTCATGCGCTTTGCATGCAGGATACCTAAGGCTACAAACACACTCGCAGATTATGTAAATATTTATTACTTGGCCACTGCAAAAATAGTTGCTCGAACGCGCCCCACTATTACGTTATACGTACATTGTCTGACCTATTATAGTCTAAATTACCAGCCCGACCGCAGAGTCACGGTCAGGAGGGTAATGCTTCCGCTTCGTGTTCGGGAAGCCATATGTTCAAATTTCGGCTAGGAGACTGGCTATTCTGCCTCTAATTTTTTTAAAAAGATTTATTGCACCGAAAGTATGTACAGCATGTTCAAGGACTTACTTACTCCATGGTGCAGAGTCCTTCTTCAGAAGCTAACTGGTTTGCAGCTAGTCAAGAAATTCCCCGCATTTCACGGAACCCGAAGGTTCATTACCGCACTCACAAGCGTCCCCACCTGTGGATGTTTCTTAACATAAGTGTTTTACAGGGAAGGGTTGTTAGCACCTCGCCCAACCCCCAAGCTGGCCCTCGTCTGCTGTCCGCGACTGCTTATTCCAATTTATTCGCAGCTACCCTCCTTATCGGAGGCCGTTCCTCTATCCGCAACCTGAGGACGCGTCATGTCGTGATGACAGGGACCCACTATATGGCATGTTCAAGGACAGGTTACAAAAATGTTCCCTTAACCAATTTGAATAAATGTTTATACAGTTACACGAGTGAAACAGAACTGAATATAAATATAGGTGTAAATGACAGCAGTGAAAAATGCCTCAGAATTTTCGTGATCTATTTCAGTTACTTCAGGCAAACTGACGCAGAGTACATCAAATTATGCCACAACCATTTCCTTCTAAATCGTTTTCAATACATTATTCACGGATCATTCTGTCTTTGAAGACTACAGGCTCTATAATCCTAGTACTTTCAATGCCGTTAATAACAACGAAATAATACAAGCCCCAAATCCATGCCCCTCGAACATATGAATATTACAGTTATTTTCAGTTCACTCTGTTTCGTTTGTTGTCTTTCCTGCTTTCATCCCTCATTCCTCACTTTTCCTTGTACTACATTACATCATTACAGCACATATTTTCTTGACGTTTCGAGTTAATTCTTTCCCTCATCAGTGATAGGAATATTCCGTATCCACTAAATATCAGAAAAAAACAACACGGAACAAAATTACACGTAGAGGAAAGAAAAGTACACGTGTACTGGTGTTTGTTACTTCCAGGTCTTCTACACTAACTTCCCTATTTATAAGTCGCTTGTCAGTAACCTGCGATTGCTCTGAATAAATGTATTTCAGCAGCCTCAATATCTCTAAATTTTCTTTTGTTAAGGTCAAACATTCGAATTTACATAAAAGAATAAATTCCAGTAAGGTTTGCTTTCGAAATTTCCCTAGTATGTATTTCATAATTCAAAAAGCTCTCCAAATTACCTACGTTTAGTTTTAGGTTACAACAGCTCTGTCTCTTATTAAAATATAACCAACTAATTGCACCAATATGTGATACTAAAATTTATATGGTACTGCAGCAGCATGCCTGTAATCAATATACCGTGTAACATTAATGTATCGGGAGTATTGTATTCAACCCCGTCGTTAATGCAATATATTATATCATGGTATGACAGATTCCACTAGGGTACCATATATATTAAGCATACAAGCATTAGCAACTTCAAAATAAGGCAAAACAAAACTCCCTGAAGATGGTCTTGACAGACTGAAACATGTAGGAGTTGTAGGAACTATTTTAACCAAGTGACGTGTTTTAATGTGTAAATAAGATTTTAGTATCACATACTGGTGCAATTAGTTGGTTATATTTTAATAAAATTCAATTATTGCAAGGTAAAAACATGAAAATAGCCCTGTCTCTCTCACAGCATATATCATCGGTTCTAAACGTTTCGTAATCCATGGACACGTACAACAGTACTGTTTTCCGAGGACCAATATTCTGTCTCTCCTATACAGTAACTAACAGCCTACAACTGTAATTGTTACTAGCGACGGGACTCAAACCCTGGATCGTACAGCCTATTATCTTAAAACAAATCACAGAACGTTGCGTTCTATTGGTTTGTATTCCTGCTTGACTTGATAATAATACTGCTGTACTGAAGAACAAAATGAAAGCTCACTTTTTACTTTTCGGATTGCAAATTACAGTTCTCCGATTAAAAAAATATGTGATTTTTTTATATTCCATATTTGTAGGCATATCCTGAATGCTAAAAATTATAATTGTAAGGGACTATTAAAGCCTAATTTACATACATGTCACGGAAATAAATTTCGGTACTGAAGAATTAATATGTCTGTGTAAAATTGTGAAGAGAGAGAAGCTTAAAAATATCTGTGTCGTTCCGTAATTTATTTATTTGCTCTTAGGATCGGAAACAAGATGGTATTCAATTTTGTACCACCTCCTCTAAAATTGCCATATTCTGCAGGTGGGTCAATAGTTGGTCAGTACAGCAGAAGAAACAGAGAGCACGGCGGACGTGCAGTGCTGACCGATATAGGCATCAACTTCAACACGCGAGGCGCTACAGCGCTGGCGCCGAGTGGCGGAGGCGGGAAAATTCCGAGACTGAGGATGAAGACGACTTGAACGAGCATCTCGCAAGATGTCAATGTTCTTGTGATCATATGGGGTACACCCAAAGTCCCCGGCATCTCTCACAGGTTGGTGGTGGAGAGATGACTTCGAAACAGGCAGACCTCTATATTCCAATGGGAAAAGCCATAGATTGATCGCAAATATGGGCATGGCCTCTGTATAGGCTACGGGTAAGCCGCGGACTCGTAGTCGGTACAGCGACTAATTTAGGGGCTGGACAGTACGGGACTCGAATTCTGGTAGGGGCAAGACATTTCCTCGTATGTGCAACTTCCAGAATAGATCTGAGGTTCACGCCGAATCCTATTCAATGGGTACCAGAGTTCTTTCCGGGGTTAAAACGGCCGCAGCCCACTCACCTCCGTCTACTGCCGAGGTTAAAATGAGTGGATCTATACTTCTACTTCCCCTATATGCCTTCATGGCGTGGACAGGGACAACATTACCTTTAACTTCTGTATAAGCACCGTATGTACCTTTCTAACGAATAATTCATTCTTTTTTGCATTGGCAGCTGTACACTTCCATTTGCAGTAAAAACAGCGATTTTCTTTCGACGACATGGGCGAGCAAAAAACAAAAAGGGGGTGGGGGTGGTGTAAATTTCGCGAAGTCTTATCGGTAAAAAGCGCGGCACGGACCGAAACAGAAAGTGGCACAGGGCGTCGGTTCGATCTTGAAACGATACGAAAGCCGGCCAGGATTTATCACGGGAGACTTTCAAAGAACATACGCATTATTTGCAACTCTTCAGCGAATACGAAGGGATGGCCGTTTAATGTGTTTTTCTGACCGCTCAGGCCGTTAGTCGCCGGTCTCTGAAATAGAAGGCCCTGGTTCTTTCCCAGGCCAACTCGTGTGGAATTTGTGACGGAAGAAATGGCTCAGGGACAGTTTATTTCCCTCCGATGACTTTGGTATTATCGCATCAGCATCACTCCTCTAATAATCCACAATCACAAGTCACGCATCTACAACCAAAACTATGTAATTTTTGTAATTAACAACTTCGTCAAATAGACCGCGCCTCAGTTGTTCTCTTGCACGGGGGAGGCAGCGTCTACCCCCACTTGCTTCAGCACCCGTGGAGATTCGCTTGTCCCAAAATGAAAAATAGCTAACACAAATCCTAACCTTAAGACGAAAATTTTAATATCATTTTATCCATAAAAGCTCAGTTCTCCCCAGTATTTTATCCATTTCTCTTTTATACCATTTGTGCCACACGTCTAACCACATTCACCCTCACGGACTTGGTCGTCTAAATGTATGTCTGACGAATGAAAATAGCGTATCTCTTCGATTCATTATTCTGCTACTAACTTCATCTTAGAATCAAATAAAAAAATAAACTGATATAAAAATGCGCCCAACATGTTACAGGTAGAAGCAGTTGATAATGACACCAGGATTCACTACCCAGTGGAAGTTGATGGTGTCTCCACGAAACCGGAATATCCACAGGGCAGCTCCACACCGAGTTCCACATCCGTGGCTTCCGGTAAGCTTAAACAAGCAGTAAAATAGTCGCTAATTCAACCCAAAATTAAATTTAGGGTGTTTTGCGTCCGTAAGTAAAAAGATAAGTCCGTCTCTTAGCAACGACAACTTATTTTTTTACAAATACGTAAATAAGATAAAAGTACCCTTACATAATTAATAACAATACTATTATCAACGTAATACTGAAGACGTAATTCCAAGAGGTCTTAAGACTCAAAGACAGACTTTAAACTGAATTCAGTTTAAAGATTAAATTTATACCACGCAGTAAGCACATTCCGTCTTGTCTATAAGAACCAGCCAGTTAATGTTGTCTAAGTAAACAATCGCCGTGTTTTCTCGGATCCAACAAAACACGTAAATGCGCTCTTGAGGAAGAATTTCGAACTTCGAAAGTTAAGCATGGTGGTACACATAGTATCGGCTAGGCTATAATGGGTTAATTGTCACTCTGTTTCGAGCAGGTTTATTTTTAGTACAGGTAGGCCTATTTGCTTCTAGACCATGGTTTATCAAACCGTGGCTCGCGTACCACAACTGGTAGGCCAACCACTGTTTCCTGGTATGCGGTCTCGGAAAAAATCTAAATATGGAAAAGAATAAGCATTTTAATACGTAAATAAAATATCATCCACATGCATTTGCCAATACGCAGCATTGTTGGCAGCCTTTATAAACCATTCCCGCTTGCAACCGATGTTACTAATTCCGACTTTTTAAAAATACAAAAATATTGGTGGTACATTCAGATTTTTAAAATGAAATTAGTGGTGCGCCAGCAAAGAAGTTTGAGAACCTCTGTCCTAGACAAAAAATACCGCATACTCCGCGTACAGTGAGCATTCTGAATCTCAGTACTTTCTTCAAATCGCTGCACCTTTAAAGACGTGGATTTCTTTTGGCGTGTACTGACTAAACAGGCAACAGACATCCTTTACTTCACTTCCATGTCTTCAACTTACGTAGAGCGTGGGGAAATATTTATGTTGCATCAATTGGTGCACAGGTGGCGATTATTTCACGAATCCCATAAGTTGCGTTACACAGAGATTTACGTTACAACCAACAGTGCCTGTGTACAGTGTACACATTTTTCTCCTATAGGAATGTTGTTGAATAATGCAGTCAGTTGTAAAGATTATGTAACTTCGGAAATAGATGTACGAAGTACGAAAGAGAAGCACAGGTGGAATGATACAGAGAGGGGAAACCGAAACACTGGGAGAAAACCCTGTCTCATTGCCACTTTGTCCGTCACAAATCTCACACGAACTAGCCTGGGATTGAATCCGCGATTTCACAATAACAGGTCGGCGACTAACCGCCTAATTAATGAGAAGGTGCAATTTAAAGCAGCCTGAAGAAGATACTTCAAAACAAATCCCTTCATTCCCCTGATGAATTTCCAATGTTTAAAATAACTTGTAATCTTATTTTCAGTTGTATTCAATGAAATTAGAGTAACATTATAATAATTTATATGTAATATAATACAAGTAATTATAATATTTTTGTATTTTGTACTGTATCACTTGTTCATTCTACTCTCATTTTGACTAAATTCTGGATCCGTGGTATATGTTGGATGTGTGTGTGTGTGTGTGTGTGTGTGTATGAGCTGCGGCATGGCCTGTTTCCGTCAAATAATAAGCCCAGTACAACGGAAATTCTTATGTAACTCTTATGTAACATTACTACCCCAGACGACACATTCGGTTCAATGAATTGTGTTCTAACATAAAGTATATTGAGTTGAACACGAATCTGCGTAGATGAAATCCGTCTACTGGATTCGCAATGCTGAAAACTGAATAAAGCAAGATCGTTCTAGAGTAAGCCATACAAGCTGTTTTATTCCCACGCAGTAGTATCTTAACTGTACAAACGATAAATCTGAAACAGCTAAGGCATATTCATTGCTGAATCACTGGACGTGAATCCGTACGAACAACACTGATATAGGCCTTTGTACAGTCTGTCTTTACATCGGGAATATGAAAAGTTCAACCCATGTATTAACTAACCGTTAACAGTAGCCGAACGAAATCAACATATCCGAGCTACGCGTCGGTTTCACGGATCACGAAATGAAAAACACTGAAAAAAAAACTGCAAGCGTAACTAAATTTCATTCGATCGGGGGCATAAGATTTTTAATTTTAATGGATGCCCATAATATTTTTAAATTTAGCTCGTGGATTTTCACGAATGTTTTCATTGTTCACTGACTGCAACGTCGCTTCAACAGTTTTCTTCCATTATTTATTCCGCTGCCGTCGGGATTTACTTGGCACCAAAGATTTTGCGTTCATACAAAAAAAAATACAAGGCAGGAAGCATGTTTTATTCGTGTGTTGGAAGGCTGATTCCGTATGTATGACCCTCACTCACTCAATGTCCACTTCCGCAAGTATAAAGCCATGAAATCCGTTCCTCCCTCCTCAGGGACTCAGTGGCAGCTTTGTGAGGCTCCCGCTTCAACTTTACGACGCGAGGGCAGTGGGACAGGTGAGACCAGATAATCTGGCGCCACAACCCCACGAGTGTTTTATATAATTGTTAGCTTACCTTAATATTGCGTCCATGTATTTAAAAGTAAACTGATGCACATTTAATGACAATTGCACTGTTATATACTAATTTTCATACGGCTCTTATGTACGTAATATTAAACACGTGTTTGTGCAGAAGGCACACAGGCGCGCTATAAAAAGATTTTCAACGTGCTTGTATAAGGCAGGTCTACGGCTGGGAACGTGTGATTGTCTTGAGACCTCACGTAACTAAGGTCTACATTTAAAAGAACTGTACCCCTTCCCCTCTCCTTTTCTCTTAAAACCCACAGCAGCAACGCCGAATGGGGCTGGGTCATTCTTGGGTATCTCGCCACCAGATCGAAATTTTCAACCTGCAATGGAACCCCAAAATTCATTACCGTGTTCACGAGACCCAGCCACTGGGACATATCACGAGACAGACGAAACTGGTCCACATGTACACATTTTATTTCTTGAAAAATCATTTCCAAAGTAATCGCTACCCATCAGGTTCTCCGGCCAAATTTGGGTATATATTTTTAATCTCTCTCATATTTACTAACAATCGAGACAGGGCTTCCTTGATTCGACCATCTGATAAGGTTAACGACACGGGTAAAGAGTACGAATTATGAGATGCCTATTAACGTAATTCTCTCCGTTTTCTGACAGTTACTCCCATTTTAGAAAAGGGAGAACGTAATACTTTTTGCTATAAAAAGTTATCTTCAAACCATACAAGGCGCTGCTACTATTTATGTGCCTGCAATGTGAATCCAAAATGTTTGTCATTTATTTTAAATTATTCAGTGAGTGGTCAGCTTCACGCCCCAGTCGCTTTGTCTCCAGGGAATGAGGACCCATTAACCGCTGAAGGGAAGACTGGATTGGCCCCAGAGCTGTTCTGCAAACGTCGAGAAACAGAAGTCGTCCAGCCCTAGTCTTGTCGTCATACCTAACGCAGTATATTGATATGTTACAATGACATTTCTTATTGGACTCGTTAATTATAATTTATCATTCAACTGGGTTTGTTAAAAGAGACGCACATGAAACCAGACGACTGTCAGTTCAACAGTCACAGTCGGTGTGTCAGGCCGACAGAAAAACCGTTACGCCACATAGTGGACAGTGGCACATAACAAAGATCACAAGAGATCGACAAGTGAGGGGCGATAGACAGGTTTCAAATATTAACGCTTGCAAGCCGCACGACGCAGTGTCCTCGAGGATTTGTAATTGTGACGGACAATAAAGCCTCATCAATAAAACAGGTCAATTCCGGAATCGATCCCGTATGTGAATCAGTCCTCGATATGGACGGAATTATCTGTACTGCAGCAAACAAAGCAGAAAGCGACGCTCTGCTGCAGCGATCTCTTGTTTGAAAAGACATCTTCACAACAGTGTGTACATCTAATGATCTTCTGATTAATTAACGGATATGAACATCTTGAAATTAAAATTCACCTTACCTTAGTGTATTTTAAATTATCGAAATCAGCAATAGATCCTACGCCAAGAAGGAAACTGTCATAACTTTAAAAGTAAAAGCGATAATACAGTCAGTTTAAGTATGCTCCTGCAACTTTGAGTGGCAACAAATTTCCAGGTGGGGGGGGGGGACTGACACATGTTATTGAGGCGAAACTTTGCAAATATATGAACAATATAGCGCCCGTGCGAAATCTATTCTAAACGGAACTCTTTGGTACGTAGCAGGAAAAACACTGACACATCAACATGACCAGCACCATTAAAGCCAGACAACAAGTGTTTTGCAGACACCTCTGAGAGAATCCATTTGAATTCTAATTTCGTTTTGACTATGAAAAAAATATTTCTTATTAAGGTCAGTCTTATATGTTCCACCATACAGACGTGATTATACCATGTTATTGGCCTATGATTCGAATTGTCTAGTGATATACTCGTACAGTCGATTTTACACTATGCACTTCGCATATCATAGTCCTAAAATTTAATTTCATCATTGCTTTCTCAGTACGAATTAAAAAAAAAATAACTAAAGGTACAACTGTCACATTTCAGAACGCCTACTATAAAAGAATTTGACATACACCCCTGCCACATCATTTACAGTACCTACAAAAACCAATTACATAATAATCTCGGGCGTGATATATGGAAAATTTATTAACAAAGAAATTCATAATTTACAAACCTCAGTTAAAATTACGAGACTAGAATTAGCTGAATTAAAGAGGATGAGGAAGAAAGAGTTCCGAAAGAACATAATAACGAGAATTGGCTGCTACATAGAAGATCTGGACCCTTTACGAATTGTTAACTGGATAAAACCAAGAATGATGAGACGACTGGGACGTGTAACACGCATGGGAGAGATAACACATACAAAATTTGGGCCGGAAACCTAGAAAGGAAGATAAAAGTTACAACATCTAAGCCTAGAAAGGGGTAAGTATTAAAATGAGTGTTCAGCGTACAAGTATTGAAGATGAAAACTGGATTCATATGGCTGAGCACAGTGGCCAGAGGAGGGGGCATTAAAACACTGTAAAGAATCTTTTGGTTCAATAGAAGACGACGAATCTCTTGGCTAACTAGGCGATTATTAACTTGTTATGGATTCTGGTCCGTAGAAGTACATTTTGGCAGATACATCTTGTGAAAAAGGGCCGGGTAGCTCAGGCGGTATAGTGAGTGACTACGGGCTGGACGGTCCGGGATCGAATCCCGGTGGGGACGAGATTTTACGCCTGTCCAGACCGGCCCTGAGGCCCAACCAGCTTCCTGTACAATGGGTACTGAGTCTTTCCCGGGGGTAAAGTGTGGCCGGGGCGTGCTGCTGACCACTCACCCCCTTCCAGTGCCGCGGTCATGGAAGAGTAGAATTGTACGTCTACCCACTCTCTGGGCCACACCGGGACTGTAACGGGATCACTTTACCTTTTTTACCTTTACATCTTGTGAAAAAAGACTTCGGTCGACACAATCGACGATGGGAAAACAGTCGGCTATTTGAAACAAGAAACAGTTTTTGAAGTTATGAGTTGGATGAAATGGGTTTGAGGGTTCAGGGACTGTTGAATCCTTGGTGTGTAGAACACCGATCTATGCCATTCTGGACATGTCCTATGCTAATGAGATCCTTAATTTTATTAATATCAAGACTTAAATAACGTCCATTTTCACACATTAAGCTATAAAAAAACAGAAGACCTTCTAATTGAGTGACTTGAGGTTTTCACAGCTTTGGGATTTGACGCCGTGTTAATTGGTACTTTATTATCAACATCTTGGAGGAGTTTGCTGTCTCCATGTTCAGAATGGTGTAATAAAAAAAATTGCAAGCAATCCTCTCAAGCAACTTACTCTTACTGTACTACCATGATCATTGAGTCAGCTAGCTCATCGGTAAACGTCTGTAAAACATTAAAAATCAACACGGTTTTATATACCAGAAGACTGTAATCTACACCTTCTAACGTATCTTGACTTCGCTTTCCTTTATAAAGTTTAAGTCAGTAATCTGTGGAGTCTGTGAGTAAACTGGTTACTTCCATCCTTTTGAGTTCCCGCCAATTCATCATCCTCTCACACGCCAAGCGCATACACGCTTTCTAACAAGTAATAAGACGACGCCAGGTGTTGCTTTTATTATTACATAACAAAGTGGAGCCAGCGAGTGAGCGAGCAGTGAACGTCACTTGTTTATTCAGCTCAGTTATTATTTAAGCAGAGCTACAACCGTATGTTGCCACTGCCAACGGTGCCCTTCTGTAGAATACGGGGTACACTTCGGAAAGAAGATGCTATAAACAACTGAATAATTTCTGCAAGGGATTTACTTCTCTACTTGTGGTGTACTAGCCACAGCAAGAACATCAACTTTTTGGATTAGCACAGCGGTAATTTGTGCTTCTGACATCCAGGAGCTAGTTCACTAGATTCGAATAGACCAGCCATCGGATATGGCACTGGAGGAATGTCATTTTGTTTCCGGTCCCGTCAGACATATGTACAAGATATATCGCGACAGGCAGAGACTAACACGAACACACCTTCGATTCATCACTTAGCATATGTTATCCTACATAAATCCTTGTTGCAGGGTCACCAACTTATACATATTTTAAAAATAACCGGTATCATGGTAAAGGATCTTTTTGAAAGTTCACATAAACCTAATGAGTCTGCCGGTACAACAAATTTCCTACTTATAAAGGACATTACGATGTCCACAGAAACCCACCCACTGGATCGTATTCAAAGCCAATTCACTCCATTCACCTCCTTCACTCAGTAATTCTCTGTCTCATGTCAACTTTATTCTCTCCCCTACGCCTTGACATGTCAGGGCGTCTTCCTCCGAGTTTTTCCGGTCAAAATTTCATTTATAGTTTCGATCTGCATGATACATTTACATCCCTCTCATACTCTTTAACTAATTACCGTATTATTAGAAGGCTACAAATTATGCCAGTTAACGTGCTTTTGAAACTATGTTGTCTATGCCTTCAGAAAATTAAAATGTACCATTGTTCTTACGGTTGATTGCACGATGTGGAGCAGTAAATGTAGGCATATAGAGCAGTAACTGAATTACGAAAGAGCCTTGCTGCAGGTAGGGGGTAGTCTTGATTCAAGGAAATTCATAACCGGCAATAAAAACCCCTGCAATTATTTATCCCCCATTTTCCCACGTGCTGCACCAGACAATGTGCTCTTGGTTTTCCAGCTGTGTAATTTATATGAGCGGCGCTGTATATTATTGCAGCCTGCACACTGTTCCAAATTATTATCACTTCTTTCTTCGTGTGTGGACTGCGTAAAAACAGCGGCAACCTTATCTACGCAATAAAGATAATATGATGAGTTGAAGGTAAAGCTCCATGCATTTTAACCCAAGCTCTAGATGAAGGTGAACAGTCTGATTCTAACACAGAATTTACAGGGGCCAGACAGGACCCACAGCCAGTCTTGACGGGAAGTCCTTCTCCTGCCGGGAACTGAACTCCGAATTACAGCCTGTAAGTCGGTAATGTTACTAATACTCAGTAACAGACCACCACTTTAGACAAAATGGAGACTCAGCCTTCATTTATTATACATAATATTTTTCTGTTCATTTCGGTCATGGGAACTTCTGGAAGACTCGAAATTACAATCAATGGAAATTACTGGCCACCCTCGGTGTAACGTATTTTATTTTTAATTTTTGCATAGGATTTAGAGTCTACCCATTTTATGTGGTAGGAAAAGCTCGGGTACCATATCCGTGTGTCCATCCCCAGTAACAGTGAGTGAACCAATGGGAGGACCCCCCCATGAAACTTGGCATGAATACCGTCGGGCTATATATCATCCAAACTTCATACCATTTAGTTGTTTCATCAACAGACGACGATAGACTTACGTTGAGTATGGTCAAGAAAAACCCTCATACCACGTATCAGACGTTAGAAAAACATGCATTCATTGTTATGGTTAATTTATGTGGAACATAAAGCGGTAACATCAAATTAGCATCGAACTTGTAGCTTGAGGGTGCCAAATGAATGAACAAACGGAGGGAGTTTACGTAGGCGCATGTGGGATCTTTTACGGACTCGGATCACACAGATTTTACGTAAAATGATTTTGCCATATGTTAAAAATACAAACGTTGCAGCATTGGCGGACTTGGTTACAGTTGATAAATTTAACTCAGTCTACCGGTAATCTGTGGGAATTATCTACAGAAACGGAATATTAACTGTATAGTTAGTACTCGTAATTTACTGTACCACCACCTCCGTAAGAAAACCTCGGGTCGGGATTCTTCAGATTATGTCAGCCGGGTTGAACCAACTTTGAGATGGGAACCAGTGAAGGAGCACAGTTGAGGCGGTCAATGCCTCAATCGGGAGACAGTAAAAATAAGAAAAGGAAGTGCGATAAATTTACACTTTCTGTTAAACTCAGGTACAAACTAAGGCATCCGAGGGAAGGAATCATTGGTACAGCTAAGAATTTGGCCCGTATGCAAAGCTTACAGATGGGCCCTACCGTGCCCATGAGGTAAAAGTTCATTGTTTATAAAATTTAACCAATAGATCATCATCATCATTTAGCTAACATAGAGTTGGGCCGCTTGTTGAACCGTACAGAGCTCACACATCTAGACGTCTTTTAATGGTCTTTCCTGGTTTCTTCTGCCTTTTGATCTGCAGTTTTTTATTATGCTGATAGTCTATCACGAGGCATTCCGTTTATAAATAAATTCGGGTTTCAAATAAAGCCGTTCATTTAAATTATTTTTGTTCTCGCGAATACGTTCCAATTTAAGTAATAATTTATTGCGAGGGGGTCGTGGGCCCGATGTTGTGCCTACTCTTGCTTTTCTTTAGCCACCAAGCTCGGATGACGGCACCATAATCTGTCTCCTCTAATGTTGCCCACGTATTACACATTAATTTATTTTTCACATACTCTGCAGAATAAAATGGATTACAAATCAGGACTTCCAGCAGTGGCTTGGAACGCAATTAAGGCCAACTTTTTTGGCAGAAATACAGGATATGTCCAATTGTTCTCGCAGGGTAGCTCCTTACATACAAACCGACATTGTTATGCCACTCAAAATGTTACTGTTGATGGATCCTCGACGTTCCAAATTAATGTTATTTTACAATTTGCCTGTATGTGTGTGTGTGTGTGTGTGTGTGTGGTTTGTAGTACACCGAATGTGCTTAGCTTATCCCAGGTGGGACGAAGATTAGGAACCCACACTTCTAGAGGGCATCGCAATTTACAGTTTGCCCCTGGTACTAGAATGGATGCAACCGAAGACGACAGATAACATAGAGAATCCACAGTCTGAAATAGGATTCGCACCACGGGGGGTACAAAGCACTCCCACGGTACACAAGTTGAGAGTTTTATCAGCGGCGATGGAAGCGGAAGACGGCATGTGTGTCGACGTGGATCACCGAAAACTACTTAGGCCTATCCGAGCCTTTGCACGGGAATAGGTTTCAAATGGCACTGTCATATGAGGTCTTCATTGCATATTACCTGGCTGTGGGGTGTTGCAGGGACTCTGTTGCTGATCGGCGCCCCGCGACGCTGGTTGGTGGTTCTAGCAGTGCTGCTGGTAGCGATAGGAGTAGGAGTGGGAGTCCCGCTAGCGCTGCGAGCCGAGAACGGAGCTAGTACCTCGCTGCAGGAGCACCTGGAAATGGCGACTCAACTGCTGCGCGAGGTGCCACTAGTGGACGGGTGAGAGTGGTGATAGCCCTTAGTATGGTTATTTAATCTAGCTATGATTTTCACAAAATGTGCCGCGCGTAAGCAGGTCTGGTCGGGACAGCTAAAGGGCAGATTATGCTGTAAATACGAGTATCAAGACCTAGGAACAGATGGGGAGGAATGCCGGCCTGGACGATGGAGAAACAGGGTAGAGGGGGATCGAAATCAGAACAGGATCCAGAGGCGGACTCTGATGGCTTCAGATTCCAATTATTAACCAGCTGAGCATCTATAATCTTTTCAAGCACCTCTGCTCTGTGGGGTTTTAATTTAAACTCTACAAGCTATAGATTTCCAAAACGAGCTCTAATACCACAATCAACTATGCAAATCACAAACACCTGGTAACACTGTCGGTAGTGAATTAATGAATGACATCACATAGGCGTATTTAAACTGTGCGGACACGACAGAATAAACAGACTGTAACAAGGTAGAAGCTATTGTAACGCTACTGTAGAGTGCAATAATATACAATTTTCAATTCATAAAGCTGCGAACATGCTTGCAAAACCGAGCAGGTCTAGAGGTTTTCAGCACTTACGCCGGGCTTGCGTAGCGTCGTAAAATGAAAAATCCGTAATTTGAAATACTTGATGAGATTACATCTTGGAGAAGTGGACTGCAGTTTGGAGTATTCATATCTTGTAAGCGCTGTCTTTGCGATTTTACATACTTCACTGTCTTTGCTGTTCATTTCTTACAAATTTAAAATCTTCGTTTCCAAGCTGATAACATTACAGCTATGAAACTGCTCACTCAGAATTTAATTTCCTTTCCTTTCACTAACTATTCAGCATATCAAAAACATATTTCAAATGAAAGCTATTTTCGCGTTTTGGATTATTAACGTCGAGTACCAATTTTGGATAATGAGATTTCGTGATAAAACACATAATTCTATTTAGGTTTCACGTAGGCCTAAAAGGGAGGGTATACTGAACTAACACGAACAAAAATTAAACTAGCTATACAACTTTCAATGTAGATTTTCAGTACCAAATTTACTAAAAATTCGCCACGATATTCCGTTTAAAATTCCCATGATATAGATTAACTACCCCAAAATCAGGATTTTTAATATTCAGCTTCTGTTTCGAAACTGCCACGTACCTTACATAAAGGACATTCCGATTCGTGAAAGTTACTGCTGTTTCATTTTTAGAGCCAAATTTATATACCAGTTTTGAAGGAAAAGATAAAAATTTAATACATTTAGCATTATCTAAGTATTCACTGAAATCAATGGCAAACGAACTAATTGATCAAACCTAAACTTAATTTAGATTCAGTGAGAGGACAGGTAGATAGATGATTAGGTACTTTGCTATGGAGTAGGGGCCGATGATTAAGAGTGTGGATTTTGTCAATATAATTTGTCGTATATGAGATATGACGAAGTCGCTGATGTGATAATGTTCTGAACGTATATTCCCGAAATAAGGATAAAAGTGATGATAAAGAGAAAAATTTTGTGAAATATCAGAGCGTGTGTTCGATTAATTCCCAATACGTATTCCTAACATACTACATGTAACTGTTTATGGGATCTCAATACAAAATTAGAAACAGGAGATATTTTGGAATAAACAATTTGAAACTAAGGTTGGCATGATGTCATTAATGACAACGGGGTTCAAGTAATTAGTATATTTCTTCACAGATATTAGGGAACAAAATTCGGACTGGATTCATCTGGCTTAGGAAAGGACAAGTGGAGGGCTCTTGTGAATACGGCGATGAACATACGTGTCATACAAGTCGGAGAATTTGTTCACCAAACTGAGAAACTTTAACTGTTCACGAAGGCACGCTCACCTTGCAGGCAAAGAGCGCACAGCGAAACATAAGCTTTTTGGTACGTAACTGCGGTCATTAACGCTAACGTCAGACTGATGTCTTGAAGTCTGACAAGTGCACGCCACGTTCCAGCTGAGAGTTGTGACAAAAACAGGCCGGGTGCCATTGGCTAATTGTACACGTCCATCAAACTGTCGTCGATTCATCATACCATGACGTCATATATACCTACACACAAACCGAACGCTGTGGCAGATTTCTTAGCAGTCCCTACTTCGCACACCGGAGGTCCCGGGTTCGACTGTCGGTCAGAACGACTAACGATTATCGTGGTTTTACTTAATCCTTGACAGAAATAGTACCTTGAAATATGGCACAATCGTTATCTTCAACAATATTTAGGTCTACAATTCAAAAATTATTAATCATTCCCCATTCGACGCCATAAAATGCCCAAATGAGAAAGGGTCTTGAAACAAACACCAAAACACACGTAGGTACAGCAGTGCAATCCTTGAAGAACGTAGTAGAGGGTCACTTTTCTGAGTTTCTACCGTCACCAATTGTGTCCCTGTGGTATTTTTGGGAACTACAGTAACATCGTAACTGAGGTCACGTATAACCTCAAAGCATAGCGGTTACTTTACGTACCACGAGGTTTAGCATAAAAAATTCTGCATGGTGATTACGTTGCATTTATGTGTTTTGTGAGGCTCTCAGAACAAAGAATAGCGTTTCCCTTCTATGTCATTAACAGATGGGTTTTATAACCGAAGTGGAGATTGTTTACTGCGCGGTAAGGACTGATTCCTTAAATAAAACAGATGTCTCGTCCTTAAAGGGCTAATAGTAGATAAAATCCGTGACATTCTTGCTAGAAATTGCTTTAGAATTTTCTGGCTTCCCTTATTCCACCTGAAAAACGTATAAATTAAAATATTCGTACAAGAATAATTTATCCCTTGTTTTGTATCGTTGCAATATTTTATCTCTCATGATAAACAACATGCATTGATAGTGCTTGAGAGCAGTTCGCTTATAATATGTAAACCTGAGAAACTGAAAGGGGGATTGAGAAAATTTCATGAGGGGCTTTGTAATTTGTATTTTCTTCACATGAGTGTATCAAGAGCGACATGATGGTTGTGGTAGGCACGATGCACAAAGAAGAAGAATGCACACAAAATTTTAATCGGAAACCCTGACACAAAGAGACCACTTAGAAAACATTAGCGAAGATGATCCAGTGGCGGTCCTTGCAAGCACGGTAGGACCTTGGGGTTCCACAAAAGTTGTAGACCAGCTGAATCACTCGTAGATTCTCATGTAGCGCTTCGCTGCATGGGATTTGTTAACAGCAGCAACAAACGGTGTTGCACTCCATCAGAATACTATCACTTGCACTTGAACTGCATATCACAATATGATGCTTGAAACCGTACAGGTAATTTATTGTTTAAGATATCGCTTTATTTAAGAAAGCTTTATCAACTCCTAAGCTTATGCAGTGCTAAATGTCTGATTGTGAACGATGATTATGGGAAGACATGACAAGCCTTCCGTCCATGTTCAAGGCAGATCATTATTCCGCCAATAGTCAGAACGAACTGACAAAAACCACGAAACGTGACAAATGTACCACAACGTTTGGTTTTAGAAATGGGAAAAGCTGTAAAGCATGTAAGCACCAGACAAAGAACACACAGAAAAACATTTGTAACAACAACAACAACAACAATAATTTTGTTTAGCAGTAACGCAGCTCTAATCTTTAACTCAGGACGTGCCCGGCTCGAATCTCGGGCGAGGTATTGGCTATCCTGACTGAATTTTCGCTGGTTTCCTCAGTTTCCTTCAGCAATATATCGGGATGGTGTCTCGAACAGATCACGACAGCTTCCTTCCAGTCCCTTTCCAATTCATCATTCATCAATCTTTCTACAATTCTACGCTGCAGGCCTATAGTCTATTAGATAGTGACAACGTTGTTAAATAAGCCACAGTAAAAACAATTACAACAAACGCCAAGAAATTAAATCCACTTTGAGAAGCTGCAAATCGCTTAGGTATTCTAGACATCTCCGATTTCTTACACATACCAAAGTATCGCTACCGTATTCACAAGAGCCTCCAAGCTTGAAACCAAACCTTGTCTGCTCTCTGCGACAGCTCATTCTACATGTACATGGAAGTTCCGCCGTCAATAAACTGACGAACAACCATGCCGTAGTTAACATAAGACTCAACTAAAATGGATAATGATAACGCTGTCTTTTATAATGATAGCGATAATAATGGTGATGATAATTATCTAATAATAATAATAATAGAGTACTATATATTTACAGGACGCTGGAATTAGCAGATTTGTTAGAATGTATGGGAGCAAAACTGGGTGGGTATTTGAAATCTACAGGCTGGAATGGGCGTTTTACGTGAAGCCAGTAACGGAAGACGAACTGAGTCCAACACAGCCTTCGTTACGAATTCTACAGTGGAAGTAAACCTTGTTTCATTCTAACTGAACCTCAAAAACTTCATGACTGTAGGCCTGGCTTGCCTCTAAATTCTATGCGACTTTCGTTATTCTTCCATTAAAGTTAAAAGAAACCGCGTTACCCAGCAGTATAAGTTAATTTGGTTTAATGACGATTACCTAATTACCCATTGCTGTTGGACTAGGAGGAAAAACATTTAAGTTTCGGCTTTCGAAAGAAAGAGGAAATGGTTTTGGTTGCTTTTTCCACGCACTTAGTCCACGGAGGCAGTAAATAAAATCGTAAGATTCCAAGTACCCTATATCACACAGCGACTGTATTAACCTCAGCACAGAGAACGTGAACGTTCGCCATGATGTTAGGGTGGCCCGATTCTGTTCTTAATACTGTTCGCTGTCGCACGAGCAACTTGCTTCCCAGATACAAGCACCGAACTATTGTTTCACTGTCAGAAACTTGCTGACATATCATGCACTGCGTTTGCCACGTCAGTGAAGTAGATGCCTCATCTCGCTTCAACGGTTTGCGACTTGAAAGGAAAAGAACAAAGAAACTATACTAGACGTTTGTAAATATGATAGTATAGAAATAGAATGACAAAAAACTATGGAGCCTACGTGTTACGGTCTCGTCATAACAAATCAGGGCAGATTTCTAATGTAAAGTAGGTAACAAGTAATATTACACTGTAGAAATCTTCAAGCGGCTGGGGCAGGCAGTAACAGTTCGAAATTATATGTATAAGAAATGGCGACCAGATTATACCCGGAAATGCTCAACGTCATCCGGTTCAGGGCGTTTTATCTTTCCTTGTTATATCCAAAACCAAAAGATTAATTATAAATAAAAAAATTAATTTTCCCTACTTTTGGGTTCATAGGGTGAAATCTAAGTGAACAGGTTACACTAAGCTTATAACTACGAAAGGGGAGATCAGAAATTCATACGGACTGCTGATGCGGAAGCACTCTGGAAAATCCAAAAGGTCATGTTAGGGTAATTTAAAATATAGGCTGCATGTATAAGGAAACAAATTTGTATGGACGGGAATAGGATGGATGTGGATGACGTCCAAATGCTGACTTTGGAGTTAGAGGTTCTTATTTGTAGGCATTAAGTTGGTGCGTATACGAGTAATTCCTACTGTATAATCATAAATCACATTCACACATCCCATGGCGAATTCTTCTCCAGCCATGACGCATTCTTCGTGGAAAACAGAAACGGCTCCAGTCAGAAGAACAACTCTTCTTCTTTTGCGCAATTTCACTTTGTTCTATAGCAACAAGGAATCAACAAGCCGAGACTTCTGATGGACGAATCTTTGAACAGACCAGAGTTTCTGAGGGAGTGTTATACGGATAACTGCATACCAGCACACTCGGAAAGATAAGTCACTTTACAACTAGGAATTTCCTTTCCTTTCGCCGGATAAAGGTATGGTGTGGACTATTATTACTATTTTAAAGTCAATCTCTCCCACTTCAGAAACAGGAAGTTGCAATAAAAATGGCAGATATTAAAAAAATGAACACATCTGGTAAAATATATTGTTTCATTTTCTCTCGTGGATAACTTTTAATTTCATATATTCTGTGTGACTGTTTCTGGCGTGTCTTCGATTTTAATACAACATAAAATGGAAGCCTAATCCTGTATCATCTGTTTGTGTTCCAGTCACAACGATTTGCCATGGAACATTAGGAAGTTCCTGCACAACCGACTTCGAGATTTTCCATTCGGAGAAGATCTGCGTAAAGTACTGCCGTGGTCTAGAAGTCCCTGGTCGCACACAGACTTACCGAGACTGCGGGCCGGACTAGTGAGAGCACAGGTCAGTACGGCTTTGTACAGTATACGAAATTTTAGGCTCTTGTGGCCGTGCATCATAAACGTAGGGTGAGGAGAGAGAAACCAACAAAATGCAACTAATCAGATGTTTATTATCAAACTTCTATCTCAACATGTTTCGGGCACCATTATGCCCATCATCAGGAGAACAAGACCGTGTATTACCGCATATGGTGTTCTGCAATGGTTGTGCT
>Ga0131853_10003867_pt1 | contig 26878 bp, 22 predicted proteins | sample TergutLab28metaG_FD_92764 | JGI IMG/M metagenome (GOLD analysis project Ga0131853, IMG submission 92764) | Labiotermes labralis P1 segment gut microbial communities from Petit-Saut dam, French Guiana - Lab288 P1 (version 2) (version 2) | ecosystem: Host-associated > Arthropoda: Insects >... | reverse complement strand
TCAGATTAGTGGCAAATACCGTGGTGTTTATGAGATAATGCCTACTGATGTGGTTATTTACGATTTTCTAGGTATCTTTAAATTCAAAGCTAAGTATCAAAGCGTCCTTAAGTTAACCATTGCACCTGAAATGATAAGCATTCCTGAATTGACATCGATGATTACGCAACAAGGAGAAACAATCATTAAAAGGCACATGCAAGGTCAAGATCATACCATCTCTGCTGAGTTGAGAGAATACCAATTAACAGACACTTATAAACAAATTCACTGGAAAGCCACTGCCAAAAGAAATGAATTGATCAGTAAAAATCCCCAAGAAATTGAACAATTGGCGACTGTTTTCTTTGTTGATAATCTCCGTGTTCCAAAAGATATCCTCAAAATGTTAGCATTGGAAGATAAGTTTATCAGCATGGTTATTTCTGCCATGTCTCATTGTTACCAGTTAGGTCATCGCATGTCCATGCAGGCTTTAAATCAAGGAAGCGTTGAATTCACCACCAACTTTACCCGCCTTTACCATGATGTTGCCACTTTGCCTTTTGGTGAATTCGGAGACATTCATTATGTCTTAAATGACTATTTAAATTCTGGTCATGTTTTGGAAAATATTCTTTTATTCACACAAGAGCTTGACGAGGAACTGATTTTGGCTTTACAAGGTTTCAAATTTTTAGGAAGTCATGTGACCGTATTTTTATTTGGAACAGCGACCAAGGGACATTTGCGAAAATTAGAATCACTAGATATTCAATGTATTCAAACTGATTAAAAATATTGACAAAAGCACTAAAAGGAGAGATTTTGATGGCATCTATACAAAAAAAGACGCATTTCAGACCAGAGGAAATTCATTCTTTTCGCTTTTTCTTTCTTATGACGATTGGTGTCTTACTGGCCTGGGTCATGGTGTCTGGAATTGTTGACACGACTGTCTTTGCTAGAAGACATATGATAAACTTTATTCGTGTTTTCTTCATCGTCGGGATGTTCGGCCTAGTGTTGCTACATAAATATACTAGACGTATTAGTCTCGCTTTATTTGCGGTGGCTGCTCTTTTGGTTGCTTCTGGCTTTTTGTTTACCTCAGAGGATCCAGGTTTTCTCAACCGGCTTGCTGAGTTGATTTCAGGCTCTCTCGCCTATATATTAGGTAATCGTGGTTATCAGTATGCTTATGAAAGATTTATTATCTGGACCATCAGCTTTTTCTTTAGCTTCTTTGTCGCTTTTTTCACCTATTATAAGTTTCACTTTTGGATTCTTTTCCCAGTGTCTGCTGCTACGACTGCTTTGGCTATCACCTCTCCTTACTTTAGGCACAACCCCATTTTTTACATTTATGCCCTTTGTATCTTGGCTTTAACCATCAGATACCTACAGCTAAAAAATGTCGAAAAGACCAACGCATCACCAAAATCTTCAATCGCTTCTCATATTATCATCCCATTGGTCGTCACGATTCTTGTGTTTTCCGCACTTCTTCCAACCCCAGCAACAGGCTTTTCAGAAGGCTTTATCCGTGCTCCTTTCGATTATTTGAATAATTTATTCTTAGATTTAACCCAGCAAAGTGAGTTTTCTTTGAGGCAGGTCGGCTTTGGTGGAAGTGGGGGGCGATTAGGGGGCGATATCACACCAAATGATCAAGTTTTTATGTCCATTAGAACCGATGTCCCGATGCCGCTTTATTTAACAGGTGCAACGCGAGATACTTATACTGGAAATTCATGGGAAAATTTACATGATGCGTTTCAGGAGGTGGATTTTCACCATTATGAACAAATGTTTGAATTTATCGAATATGGCTTGAGTGAAAGTTTACAATGGTTAATACAAGAAATTGAGGTGATTAACTCTGGCAGGCTTGTGGCAGCCCCTTCACACTTTTTTGAAATTGGAGGTTGGCCAAGTGAAAATGAACGGGTATTTATTGATGAATTGTCTGGTCATCTATTATTAGCGACGACAGAGCAAACATTTGAATTTTATATGCCTGTCTCAGAGTTAACAATTTCATCGTTTCTCCATTCATCATTTGTCCATTATATCACCATCGACAATTTAGATCGTCGTCTTACAACGCTATTTCATAGTGGAACAGTAAGAGATATTGCTGTAGATAACGATGATGTAAATCTTCTACGAAATAGAGAAGGTGCTTTTCAATCAGAAGAGCGACTGCGTTCAAATACAATTTATACTGTTCGTTTGCATCGTCCACAGGAACATCTGACGAGTACTGTTACTCGGACAGAACTAGATGCGCAAGGTAATGAAATTTTTATCAGTGAAACGGTTGGGAGCTTTCAAAGAGAGTTTGGCCTTTCCTACCGTGGCATGTTGGCAGATATTTCTCAGAGTTTTCAAACCTTTAGGGATAACCATGGTTATGAAAGATGGCAAATGTGGTTTAGTTTAGATGGAGAAATTATCTCCTATGAAACATTATTGAATAGACACTTAATCCCTCGTGTCAATCAAATTCGTGATATTTACACGCAATTGCCAGATGATTTGCCTGAACGTGTCGGTGAGCTTGCCCTTGAAGTGACTGCTGAAGGTAAAAATGACTATGAAAGAATGAGATTAATAGAATCGTTTTTAAGTCAAAGATTTCCTTACACGCTAACACCTGGACCATCGCCTGCCAATCAAGATTTTGTCGATCATTTCCTTTTTGATTTACAACAGGGGTATTGTGTTCATTTTGCAACTGCATTTGTGGTCATGGCGCGTAGTTTAGGAATGCCAACTCGCTATGTGGAAGGTTTTTATGTGAATAATTCTGGATCAGATGATATTGAAGTGCTTAATAGTATGGCGCATGCTTGGCCAGAAGTGTATTTTGAAGGGTTTGGCTGGGTGAGATTCGAGCCGACACCTGCAAGTGGCTTGGTGCATCAACCAGATTCAATACCAGCTGGTGGTAGACCTGGTGGTGGGCATTGGCCTGATTGGGAAGATCCAGAATATGAGATGGGCTATCAAAACCAAGGTGGTGGAGGGGCTGATTTAAGCAATAACAATGGTCAAACAAGTAATCAACCAACGGAAACAATTAATATTTCGTTATGGGTTTGGATGGTAGTGGGAATGATCTGTCTGCTTTTGGTCATTGTCTCTAGAGTCGGTTATTTGAAGTTTAAAAGAGCACGCATCTTGAGAAATATTGGAAGCAAGCGTATCTTATCACACTTTGAATTGCTATTGGCTTATTTAAAAGTCTTAGGCTTTGAAATTAAAGATAATGAAACGTCTGTTCAATTTGCTAATCGAATTCGCGAAGAGTTCAGTGTCTTCAGTTTTGAAAGAGATTTGCTAGATAAATCAGTAGCTGTATTTGCGAAGGCTAGATACAGTAAGCAATCTATCTCGAAGGAAGAATGTCGCCCAATTGAAAAACTTATTCGTAGGATAGATCGACGCATGGAAGATAAACTTGGAAGAGGAAGATACTTGCTCTATTGCCATATTTTAGGAAAATTTTAAGCACAACCACTGATACTGGTTGTGCTTTTATTGTGAAAATAAAAAAAAACTGTATTAATTTCAATCATACGGTTGACACGGATGAAAATTTCGTGTATACTAATAACTGTACTAAAACAAATAATACAGATAAAACGAAAGGAGGAAGTAGGATGTTCAGAATAGATAACCAGTCAAGGCAGGCGGTTTATGAACAAATTGCCCAGCAGGTTGAAAAATATGTTTTAAGTGGCATTTTAACCAGTGGTGAGAAAATGCCATCCGTTCGGAAATTGTCCGTGGAATTAAATGTAAATCCTAATACTGTGCAACGTGCTTATACGGAGCTTGAGCGTGGAGGCGTGATTGTTACTGCACCGGGCAGGGGGGCATTTGTTTCCGATTCGGGGGCGACTGTTTTGCGAGAAGTGAGAAGAAAAGAATACCTGAAGAAGCTTGAAGAGGTACTCATGGAACTCAAAATTTCTAACGTTAAGAAAAAACAAATACTGGCGATTGTAGATAAAGCTTTTGAAGAGAAAGCTTCAACTTTTAATGAAAAAGATGTCTATGCAGGAGGTCACGACCATGATTAAGATTGAAAATGTAACGAAAAAATTAGATGATTATGTGGCACTGTCGGGGCTCAGTTGTGAAATTCCAAAGGGGAGTGTCTTTGGGTTAATTGGGTCCAATGGGGCAGGGAAGTCGACTTTGTTGCGTGGGATTACTGGGGTTTATCAGATTAATGAGGGGATCATTACGGTAGATGGAGCATCTACGTTTGAGAATCCAGTGGCGAAGGGTAAGATGATGTATGTACCTGATGAGCTTTATTTCTTGCATGGGGCGAATATGAACCGGATGGCGAAGATGTATGGGTCGATTTATAAGAATTTTGATAAGGATCGTTTTGTGGAGTTGACGACTATTTTTAAGTTAAATCCTCATGAAAATATTAATAAGTTTTCTAAGGGGATGAAGCGTCAAGCAGCGATTATTTTAGCCCTTTGTACGAAGGCTGATTATTTGTTCTTTGATGAGACATTTGATGGACTTGACCCTGTGAAGCGGAATCTGGTTCGGAATTTGATTGCTCAAGATTCTCTTGACCATGGAACGACGGTGATTATTACGTCTCATAGCCTTCGTGAATTAGAAGATACTTGTGATCAATTGGCACTGCTTCATGATGGTGGCATTGTGTTTGAGTCGGATGTGCAGGATTTGAAAACGTCGCTGTTTAAGGTGCAAATTGCCTTTTTGGAGGATTATAGTGAGGAGAAATTCGCTCATTTGGATAAGTTAAGTTTTAGTAAGCATGGTTCGGTGGCTAATTTTATTGTTCGTGGTGACCGTGATGACACTTATGATTATTTGAATCAACTAGATCCAGTATTGCTTGAAATTTTGCCATTATCTTTAGAGGAAGTGTTTATTCATGAAATGGCGAGTGTTGGATATTCGTTTGATGATATTTTAGGAGGTGATGAGCATGTTTAATTTTGAACTTTATAAAGAAGGGCTTCGTAAGACGAAGGTCTGGGGGGTGTTGTTTGCGATTAGTATGTTGATGGGAGCGATTATTCAACCGATTATGCATCTGACGAGTCATGCTGATAATTTGAGAAGGGCTACAGAACATGATTGGTGGTTTGTGGAACCTATTTTGATCATTCGTGGTCTTGACGCTTTTGTCTTAATGCCTCTTACTTTTATTGTTGCAGTTCCGCTTTTAACATTGACCATTTTTGCCTTTTTAAATGGGCGCAATAGCAGTGATTTTTATCATGCCATCCCTCATAAAAGAGAAACTTTGTTCATCTCTTTTTTAGGCTCGATTTTGACTTGGTCAGTAGGGATTCTTTTTATCACAACAGCAATCTCGGTGGGAATTTATGCAAGTAGTGGTTATACAAATGTTTATTTTGGGTCGATATTGTTGACCTTATTAAGTATGGTTGTGGTAAGTCTTTTGGTGATGGGAGGGATTGCATTAGCCATGACAGTAACAGGAACAGTGTTGTCAAATGTGACCACTGCAGGATTGATTCTATTTTTACCACGCCTGTTGCTATGGATGTTTATTGCTTTGATTGAAACGAGAACGCCTGTGATTACTATTTTTAATTTTCCTAGTTGGGTGCATCCAAGACATAATTTATTATTTGGCTTTTTTGACAATCAATTTCGTTTTAGGGAGTTATTAACAGGTTCAATGGTTTATACGTTGGTGCTAGGCTTGATTTATCTTGTGCTTGCAGGTTACCTTTTTAAAAGGCGTCATAGTGAAATGGCAAGTAATCCTGGAAGCAAGTGGAGTCAGCCGGTGATTAGAATAGCCATTACTTTTGCGTTAACATTGCCCGCATTGACGATGATTTTACAGTATGAAGATATCGGCACAGTTTTCATTTTTTATCTGATTGCTTTCATCGGTTATTTTGCCTATGAGGTATTTACGGCAAGGAAAATTCATTCTGTTAAAAGAATGTTACCTGGATTAGCTGTTGTTATCTTGCTGAATGTTCTTTTTGGTGCTGGTGTAGGGATAACGAGTCGATATTTTATGCGGGAAATTAATGTAGCGCAGATCACGTCTGCAACTCTAGATTTTAATAATTGGTCGGGAAGTTATGTTGCGCTAAATATGGAGCAAATCGAAATTACTGATGAGCAAGTGGCTAGGTTGCTAGGTGAAGAGCTGAACAATTTTATCAATGGAAATGTGAAGCTTGGAAGTAACCACCGTGTAAATGTGATGTTTACTTTTGATGATGGACACCAGTTGAATCGGGTGTTGCATCTCCCGTTGGAATCAAAATTTGTAGTGTGGTTAATGGATTATGAACCTTATCGTGAGTTGTATTTAAGTGTGCCACGAAATTTCCATAGTGCTTGGACATGGCCAGGTGATTTAACACAAGCCCAGATTCAAAGTGTGCTTGATGTTTTGGAAGTTGAGCTTCAAGAGATTGATTTTGAAGCTTGGTATTTACTGGTGGGAATGTTCTCTCATCAACATCAAGCTTGGTTCTGGGATGACGTCATTGATGACTGGGCAGTTGAAATGCCAGTAGAGTATGGAAGAATAGAGCTCTCAGGTCAGATAGGAGGCATGAATTACTGGCATTATTTTCCAATTACAGAAATAACACCTCGGACTTTAGCATTGTATTTATATTATATAGATGGTGCTGATGGTCATTATGATGATTAGTGTGAAAGCAGTTGAAGCCTTGTGCTTTGGCTGCTTTTTTTGAGTGTGCCAGACATGGCACTAATCTAGACGGTGAAAGTCCGTTGCGGAGGAACACATCTACCAACCGCTAGTGAAACACAAGGTGTGCACCGTGAGGTGTAGGCTGGAGGAAGTGTGAAGCAAAATCGTGGCTCGACGAACAGAAATCTGATACAAAGGCTATATAAGAGGGTAAGGTTCCTCGACAAACTAAAGCCCAAAAGATGTGCGTAAACTTATGTGGTAAATCAGGCGAGTAAACGAGGAAAGATTAGTGTCTTACTCTGGGAGGTCTCACGGACGGTGCAGGAGTCCCCTTAAAAGAAATCGGTCGAAAAAGGTTTATCGTGAGAAGTCAGCCGAAGCCATAGTAGTGGAAAGGTTTTTTTTTTTTCATGAAGGGCAGAACAATTTATAGTGTTAATCCCCCACAAATGCGTAAGAGGAAAGAACTCAGAATGTGTTAATGGTGAAAGTAATGGACGTATTCCATGAGGATAACCAAAATCGAGTATCTCTTACTACGTGCGAGGAAGAGGAGGAACGAGTGTGGAAACAGTATTAGATAAAATTTTAAGTAATGCCAATCTAAATAAAGCCTATAAGCGTGTATATCAAAACCGTGGAATAGGAGGAGTAGATGGCATGGACGTATTTGAACTTAAAAGCTACCTCAAAGAAAATGGAGAAGCACTAAAAGAAGAGATACGAAAGAGAAAGTACAAACCGCAACCAGTTATGAGAGTGGAAATACCGAAAGACAATGGAGGAGTTCGACAGTTAGGAATACCTACAACAGTAGACCGAGTCTTGCAACAGGCAATACATCAAGTTTTAAGTCCAATATTTGAAGAACAATTCAGTGAATACAGCTATGGATTCAGACCAAACAGAAACTGCGAAATGGCAGTAAGGAAAAGCCTAGAAATGTTGAACGACGGTTACGAGTGGGTAGTGGATATCGACCTTGAACGCTTCTTTGACACGGTACACCATGATAAGCTCATGCGAATCATATCAAATACGATAGAAGATGGAGATGTGATATCACTTATTAGGAAGTACTTAGTAAGTGGTGTGATGAATAACGGAACTTATGAAGAAATCCATGAGGGAACCCCTCAAGGAGGCCCATTAAGTCCGTTGTTAAGTAATATCATGTTGAATGAGCTAGATAAAGAACTGGAAGCAAGGAGCTTGTGTTTTGTGCGTTATGCCGATGATATGTTAATATTCACTAAAAGTGCCAAAGCAAGTGAGCGAGTGATGAAATCAATCAGTCGCTTCATTGTAGAGAAATTGGGCTTGAAAGTGAATATGGAGAAAAGTCGAGTGAATAGACCATCGAAACTGAAGTTTCTGGGATTTGGCTTCTACAAGATAAAGAAATGGGAAGCCAGACCCCATACTGAATCAGTAAAGAAATTTCAGAGGAAGCTAAAGAAACTCACGAAGCGAAACTGGAGTATATCATTGGACATGAGAATCAAGAAATTGAACCAGCTAATCAAAGGTTGGGTCAACTATTTTAGAATAGGTCATATGAAATCGGTACTCAAACGACTAGATGAAAAGCTTCGTTTCCGAATAAGAATGATTATTTGGAAACAATGGAAAGTGCCAAAGAAACAGATATTATCGTTAGTGAAATTGGGAATCCCATTGGAAGAAGCCAAAGGTCTAACATGGTGTCGTAAAGGTTACAATTTTATTGGACATTCCAAAGTGGTTCAGCGTGCATTATCTAATAAAAGATTAAAGCAGAGGGGAATTCCCTTTGCTCTAGATTATTACACAGCAGTACACACTGTAATATAAATTGAACCGCCACTTACGTGATCCGTATGAGTGGTGGTGTGAGAGGGGCGAACTAAATCAATTAGTTCCCTCTACTCGATTATGAAAAATGCACGCACTGTGGTTGCTGTTTGTGGAAAAAATCAGAGTTGGATTGGCAGAAGCTGAAATTGATATCTGCCCTTTAACGAAAATCATAACCAATTAACAAGGCTTATCGTAAATGATAGGCCTTGTTTTACGCTTACTTCACACTAAATTTACATTTTATGGTATAATGATGTAAATTGTCAAATTTTGTGGTTAGAGGTAGATTTTTATGAGAAAATTATTGAAAATTGGTATTGATATTGGCTCGACCACATTAAAAGCGGTCGTATTAAACGAGCATAATGAAATGATATTTGACGTGTACCGCCGTCATTTTGCTAATATCTTGGGAACATTGCGTGATATTTTAAATGATGCGTATGCTGCCCTCGGCGAAGGGGAGGTGACCATTGCCATCACAGGATCAGCTGGAATGAGCTTAGCTGAGCGTCTTGGTGTTTCCTTTGTCCAAGAGGTTGTGGCAACGACAAAAGTATTAAAAACCAACCATCCAGAAGTCGACGTGGCCATTGAATTGGGTGGTGAAGATGCGAAAATTGTTTATTTGACCAACGGGGTTGAACAGCGCATGAATGGGATTTGTGCAGGTGGGACGGGCTCTTTTATTGATCAGATGGCAAGCCTATTGCAAGTGGATGCTACCGGGTTAAATGATTTAGCTAAAAATTATGATGAAATCTACCCAATTGCAGCGCGCTGTGGGGTATTTGCAAAGACTGATGTCCAGCCCTTGTTAAATGAGGGAGCCAGCCGTGAAAATATTGCAGTTTCTATTTTGCAAGCTGTTGTGGTTCAAACCATTAGTGGTCTTGCTTGTGGACGTCCTATTAGGGGAAATGTTGCGTTTTTAGGTGGCCCTTTGTATTTTTTATCAGAGCTTCGTGACCGTTTTATTCAGACTTTGAACCTTGAGCCCCATCAGGTGGTCTTTCCTGATCATTCCCAGCTTTATATTGCGATGGGAGCGGCATTATCTGCGGATAACCAGATTCATTCATTAGGAGACTTTATGGCAGGGGTTAACCAAATAGAAGAAGGGCGAGTGGAAGACCTTGCGCGCCTTGGGGTGTTATTTGAAAATGAGGTTGACTTGGTCGAATTTAAGGCACGCCATCAAGAAAATTCCGTTAATTATAAGGATTTGATTCATTACGATGGTGACTGCTTTTTAGGAATTGATGCGGGTTCGACCACAACAAAAGTGGTGTTGATTGATGCAGAGGGGAATTTGTTATTTACTCATTATGGCTCTAATTTAGGAAATCCATTGGCGTCTACACGCGCTGTTTTGACCGAATTGTATCAAAAAATGCCGTCAACAGCTAAAATCACTCAATCTGCTGTAACAGGTTATGGCGAAGCTTTATTGAAAGAGGCCCTTAAAATTGACATTGGTGAAATTGAAACCATTGCGCATTATAAGGCTGCCAATCATTTTTTGCCAGGTGTTGATTTTATTTTAGACATTGGCGGGCAAGATATGAAATGTTTGAAAATTAAAGCGGGGAATATTGAGAGCATCATGTTAAATGAGGCTTGTTCATCAGGTTGCGGTTCATTTTTAGATACATTTGCAAAGGGGATGAATTTAGGAATTGAAGATTTTGTTGAAGCGGCGTTGACATCAACTGGTCCAGTCGATTTAGGAACCCGCTGTACCGTTTTTATGAATTCACGGGTCAAGCAGGCCCAAAAAGAAGGGGCACCTGTTGCAGATATTGCAGCTGGACTTTGCTATTCTGTTGTGAAAAATGCCCTTTATAAAGTCATAAAAATTCGCGATCCAAAAGAGTTAGGTCAGCGTGTTGTGGTTCAAGGTGGAACATTTTACAATGATGCTGTTTTGCGTGCTTTTGAATTACAAACGAGACGTGAAGTAGTTAGACCGAACATTGCTGGGATGATGGGGGCCTATGGTGCAGCCCTTATTGCCAAGGAGCGTTATAATGGAACGGATCAGAGTCATCTAATTTCAGTCCAAGAACTAGCAACTTTTGAAACAAAAACCTCATCTGCACGTTGTAAATTATGCACAAACAATTGTTTAATGACACGCCATCGCTTTGGAGATGGTCGACGTTTTATCTCAGGAAATAAATGTGAACGTGGTGCAGGCAAACAACCGAGTGCAGATGAAAAAATGCCTAACTTGGTGGCTTATAAAGCACAGCGTATGTTTGATTATGAACCATTATGTCCAACAACCGCAAAACATGGGACTATTGGGATTCCTCGTGTATTAAATCTATTTGAAAACTATCCATTTTGGGCAACATTCTTCAGAGCATTAGGTTTCAGTGTTGTACTATCCGATGAATCCTCGAAAAAGCTATATGAAAAAGGCATGGAGACCATCCCATCAGAATCAGTCTGCTACCCGGCTAAATTGGTTCATGGTCATATCATGGACTTGATCGAAAAAGAAGTTGACACCATTTTCTATCCTTCGATTATCTACTCCAACTACGAAGATCCCGAAGCTGCCAAAAACTTCAACTGTCCAGTGGTTACCTCCTATCCAGAAGTGATTAAATTAAATGTTGACGACCTGAGAGAGAAAAATGTTCGCTACATGAATCCATTTCTCCCTTTTACAGAAATCAAGAAATTAACAACTAGGTTGCACGAAGAATTTGCTGCTTTTGGCATTAGCAAAGCCGATGTCAATTCAGCTGTCCAATCAGCATGGAATGAGCAAGAAAAAGTCCGCACGGATATCCAGAAAAAAGGGGAAGACACCCTTGCGCTGATTCGCGAAAAAGGATTAAAAGGGATTGTCCTAGCTGGCCGACCTTATCACGCAGATGGTCATATTAACCACGGCATTCCAGAAATGATTAATTCACTAGGCATGGCTGTTTTCACCGAGGATTCAGTGTCACATCTAGGTGTGATCAAACGACCAATGCGCGTGATGGATCAGTGGGTTTATCATACAAGGCTTTATGCGGCAGCTAACTTTGTCGCTTTGCAAGATGACTTAGAACTGGTGCAATTAAATTCTTTCGGCTGTGGGCTTGACGCTGTGACAACCGACCAAGTTCAAGAAATCATGGAAGCTCATTCGAAAATTTACACCACATTGAAAATTGATGAAGGGGATAACTTAGGTGCAGCTCGCATCAGGCTGCGTTCTTTACAAGCAACCATGGCTGAACGTGAGCGCAATCAATTTAAGCGTCAGTTGGTTGACAATTCATATAAAACAAATCCTTTTACACAAGAAATGAAGAATGACCAAAATCATACCATTCTATGTCCACAAATGTCACCAATGAATTTTGACTTCCTCCAAGCGGCTTTCCAGTATTCAGGTTACAATATGATTGTATTGCCTGCTACCGATGCGATGGCCACTGAAACAGGGTTAAAATATGTGAATAATGATGCATGCTTTCCGGCCATATTAGTAGTGGGGCAAGTTATCGCTGCCCTTGAATCAGGCATGTATGATGTCAACAACACCTCTGTCATTATGAGCCAGACCGGTGGTGGATGTCGCGCCAGCTGTTATATTGGCTTTTTCAGAAAGGCACTTCGAGATGCTGGATTTGAGCATGTACCGGTCATTTCTCTTTCGGCACAAGGCTTTGAAAAGAATCCTGGCTTTAAAATTAGGCCTGCTATTTTAAACCGCTCGGCCATGGCCCTGGTTTATGGTGATTTATTTATGAATGTGCTATATCGCACGCGCCCTTATGAAGTTGAAGCTGGCTCGGCAGATGCCTTGTATGAAAAATACAAAGCGAAATGCATGCTTTCCTTGGAAAAACCAACATTTTCTGCATTTAAAGCATTGATTAAGGAAATTGTCACTGCTTTTGATGACTTACCTTTGACTGATGTTGTTAAGCCAAAAGTTGGTTTGGTAGGCGAAATTTTAGTTAAGTTTCATCCGACTGCTAATAATGAGGTTGTTAAAGTCATTGAGCAGGAAGGGGCAGAGGCGGTGATGCCTGGTTTGATTGATTTCTTGTTATATGGAGCGTATTCGGCAGATACGGCAATGATGAAACGTGATTTGAAGCATGTTTTAGTCGGCAATGCCATTGTGGCAGGAGTGGAGCGATATCGCAAGCCAATGAAGGATGCACTTGAGGCAAGTAACAGATTCACCCCACCTATGCCGATTAATAAAATTGCTGAAGCTGCGAGTAAAATTGTTTCTCTTGGACATAAAACTGGAGAAGGCTGGCTTTTAACAGGCGAGATGGTTGAACTGATTGAGATGGATGTTCCAAATGTAGTTTGCATGCAGCCATTTGCATGTTTACCAAATCACATTGTTGGTAAAGGAGTTATTAAGGAATTACGTCGCCAATACCCACTTGCCAATGTTGTAGCGGTTGATTATGACCCAGGTGCAAGCGAAGTTAACCAATTAAATCGAATTAAACTAATGATTGCCACGGCCTTTGAGAACTTGGCGAAAGAAGGATAACATGATAGAACAAAATTGTCAAAAATGTGGTGCACCACTGACCAGTAAAAAATGTGACTATTGCGGCACTAAAAACAAGAAAGAAAAAAAAGCTTCTGAAGTTGAAACAATAGAAGAGGAGCAACTAGAGCTATTCGAAAACCTAGAAGATCATCAATTAGAACTCACCCCATCAGTAGCAGATGAACAAAAAGAGCTAACTGAAACAATAGCAGATGAACAACCAGCGTTAATTGAATCAACAAATGAAGAGCAAGTAGAGTTAATTGAACCAACAGACGATGAACCACTAGAATCGATTGAACCAACAGATGCTGAATCAGTAAACGATAAACAACCAGAATCAATTGAAACCACAGAAGAAAATCAAACAGATGAAGTTGAACAACTAGAACCAGAATTTATTGAAACGGTAGATGAGGAACAATCGGAACCAGTTGAAGTAGAGCTAGAACCCACTGACGAGCTACCCCAATCAAAAAGAAAAAAGAAACTTGCTTCACTTTTCGGTTGGGGAATCATGGTTATTTTTGCCATTGTCCTCTTAGTTTCCCATTTCAATCAAGAAGAACCAGATGAGCTTCGTTATTTTTGCACTTTCGAGACATCCCCTTTGGGCGTAGAAATGGTGGTTATTATCGAATCACGAGGTCTAGCCATTACCAGATGGATAGAAGAATACACCTTTCCCCGCCAAGTCTATATTAATCAAAACTGGGGGCAGGACTGGGATTTAACAGATGATGACATTAGAGAATGGTATGAAGGGCCAGAAAATGTCACTGATATAGATGGAACCTATTGGGAAATTGTTTCAGTTGATGATGAATTTGTTGTGATTAGGTTTGTATATCATTATGAAGTGATGTCAAGAGAAGATTTAGATGAACTTTGGGAACCGAATTTTTCAGGTGTTAACCGTCATTCTGCCATTCGTGTTCTGAGGGATGATGGAGGCATTTGTGTGCCAGAATAAATTTTTTAAGCATGAAACCTCATTTTAGAGGTTTTTTTGACGACTCATTTCAAAAATAAGTCGCAAATGGATTGATAAGCGATGCGACCTTGAGGAGATTGGTAGTTTAAAAAATACATGAACTGTTCTTAATTGTTCATACTAAATGAAATGGAGGGCAGGATAATGAACAAAGAGCAATACTACCAAAAAAAATTGCAACAGGAACTTCGCGATTCCTGGCAAGGAAGTTTAGAGTTTTGTGAATATGTTGTAGAAGAAGAAAAATAAGATTTTATGTAACAAGTTGACACCTAAGGGGTGTTTTTTTCTGGAGAAAAATAAAACTATATCGCTACAAAAGGCGTAAAAAGGATGTTTTTTTCTTTGGGTCGTGATATAATGGATGGAAAACTATAAACAGAACAAGGGAGAGTAACAATGGAATTTAACAATTTATCAATCATGCAAGCATCTGAAAAGCATTTGTTCGAAGTTTTGCATGTCCTTAACCAAGCAACACTTCATCTACATCAAAAGGGGAATATGCAATGGGATTATCCGTGGGATAAAGAAGATATTTTGCCAGATATTAAAGCAGGTCATGCTTATGTGGTTGTTTCTAACTATCAAACCATCGGGACCTTTTTTATCAAAGAAAAGGATAAATTGAGCAACTTAGCTTTGGAGCCAGGAAGTTTATATTTGTATCAAATTGCCATCTTACCAGAATTTCAAGGTCAAGGCTTAGGAAGTCAAATCATCGAATATGCTAAAAATTTAACCCGAAGCCTCTATCTTGACTGTTGGGCAGGAAATAAAAACCTGATTGAGTTTTATGTTCAAAATGGCTTTGAGCAATTGGGTAATCATCCTGAGAAGGATTATTTTGTGAGGGTTTTTAAATTTAGCACAGCAAAGGATGATATTAAAATGATGAAAGATGATGTGCTGAATTTTGCAAAAAAATTATTAGCGATCGATTCACCATCTGGCTATTGCATGAATGCCATCCAGTTCGTTAAGGAAGAGGTAGAAAGATTAGGTTATGCAACAACCATGAATGCTAAAGGGAATTTAATCATCGATGTTCCAGGTCAGAATGCTGAAGGCAGTTCAAAAAAGACAGTAGGATTATCAGCGCATGTGGACACCCTTGGATTGATGGTGCGTAGTATTAAAGGAGATGGCACATTAACATTTACACCGGTAGGAGGGCCAATTTTGCCAACTTATGATGGTGAATATTGCCGCATTTATACGCGCGATGGGAAGGTCTATACAGGAACAATTGTAAGTAATCAAACCTCTGTTCATGTTCACAAAGAAGCCAGCACAGCAGGAAGAAATGCCGATAATATGCACATCCGCATTGATGAGCGTGTCAAATCTAAGGACGATGTGATCAAACTAGGTATCCAAAATGGTGATTTTATTGCCATTGAGACAAAGACTCAGGTGACTGATTCTGGCTTTATCAAATCAAGATTCCTTGATGATAAAATCAGTGTCTCATGTCTTGTTGGGATTTTAGCGCATTTGAAAGAAAATCAAATTCCAGTGCGTCATCATACAAAAATGATTATCTCGACCTATGAAGAAGTTGGGCATGGTAGCAGTCAAATTCCGGCTGAAATTGAAGAGTTAATTGCAGTTGATATGGGGTGTATTGGTGAGGATTTGGCATGTACGGAATATGATGTGAGCATTTGTGCCAAAGATTCCAGTGGTCCTTATGATTATGAGTTGACGAGCAAGTTGATTGAATTGGCAAAAAGTGAAAAAATAAATTATGTGGTTGATATTTACCCGATGTATGGTAGTGATGTAAGTGCGGCTTTGCGTGGTGGCAATGATATTCGTGGTGCATTGATAGGGCCAGGTGTTGCAGCGTCTCATGGCATGGAGCGAACCCATTGGGATGGGGTAGAGAGTACGATTAAATTGTTGTTGGCTTATTTGCAACAGGGATAAGTTGACTATAGGAGTGTCGGTTAAAATGAGTAAACAAGAAAATTTATCATTAGAAGAATCGTTCATAAATGCCTTAACAGTTTATGATCCGCAAGCTGCTAATGAAGAAAAAAAGATGTTGTCAGGGAATTTAAAATTTAATCAACGCATGACTGGATGGTTGATCATTAAGACCTTTTTAAAAGGCTTAGTCGGGCGTTATTCAGTAAATAATGGGATTGAAGGGGTACTTACCATTGGAGAAAATGAGTTGACATTCTATTATCGACAAGTTCAAGATTTTCAAGGATTTCGAGGTGATCGGATGATCGAATACCATTATATCATCCCCTACGATAGCATAAAACGAGTAAAGTTGGGGCGAGAGATGGGATTTAAGGCATTAAAAATAAAAGGCAATCACCAAGGTGATAAATATCGGATTCGAGTCTTGGTCAATGCTTCAAAAAAGCAATACCCGAATCAGCCGATTCATTTGGAGATATTGACGCAAACATTGAATCGAAAAGGCTTTGAATTTTAAAATTAAAAATAAGTGAGTGTGGAAATGATGGTGAAAAAGGTTAATTTTGGTAAAAAATATGTGATGATGGTTGTTTTGGTTTTATCGCTTTTCATATTGACAGCTTGTACAGCTGGTGGAAGAACAGCGAACGATCCAGCAGGATTTCTCCTCGGTGTTTGGCATGGTTGGATTGCGCCATTTGTGTTGATTGTTTCTTTCTTCAATGAGGATTTGATGATATATGAAGTGCATAATGTTGGCTTTTGGTACAATTTAGGGTTTTATATGGCGATTATTAGTGGGTTTGGTTCTTTATCTCTATGCAGAAGATCTAATAGGGGGAGGCGTTAAAAGGTATGAAATTACTTTATGGTACAAGCAATGCTGCGAAATTTGAATTTATGCAAAAGCGTGTTGAATCATTAGGCATTAAACTGTTAAGTTTAAATGATATTGATGCGCCTGGTGTTGACATTGATGAAAGTGGTAATGACCCCCTTGAAAATGCTCGAATTAAAGCATTGGCTTATTATGAAGCGTTAAAAATACCTGTTTTTTCTTGTGATTCTGGCCTTTATTTCGATGGTGTTGATGAAGAACAGCAACCGGGGGTGCATGTGCGGCGGGTGGGTGCTCAGACGTTAACTGATGAGGAGATGATTGAATATTATGGCAATTTGGCTGAAACATTCGGTGGTGTATTGACCGCTCGTTATAAGAATGCGATTTGCTTGGTGATGGATGAAGAAAATATTTATGAGCACATGGCTGATGACATTGCTAGTGAGCCGTTTTTAATTGTGTCTAAGCCCCATGCTAAAAGAACTGCTGGCTTTCCATTAGATTGTTTATCCGTTGAAATTGAAAGTGGGAAATATTACAATGATTTAGAACGAATAGGAAAGATTTATGCTGAAGATGGTTTTGTCAAATTTTTTGAAAGGACGCTTTCTGGCAAGTTGAAAAAAGCGCGAGGGAAAGTTTTAGTAAGTGCCTGTTTAATGGGAGAGGCTTGTCGCTATGATGGAAATGATAATTTAATCCCTGAGGTTGCAGAAAAATTTAAAGATGCCGTCCTTTGCTGTCCTGAAGTGCTAGGAGGTTTATTAACACCTAGAATGCCAGCAGAAATTGTCAGTGGAAATGCTGAGGATGTTCTAGATGGGAATGCCCGAATTGTAACGAAAGCGGGTGAAGATGTGACTGCTGAATTTTTAGCAGGTGCCTATCAGTCATTGAAGCTTGCAAAAGAAAATGATGTCTCAATGGCTATTTTGAAAGAAGGAAGTCCATCGTGTGGCAGTTGTTTTGTTCACGATGGAACTTTCACTGGTAATAAAATTAGCGGAGTGGGTGTTACGACCGCTTTATTGCTTCAGCATGGGATTCATGTTTATTCGGAAGAAAATGTTAAAACCAGTCCTCAATAAAGGATTTTTTCGAGACAAGTATTTCCGATGTTTACCAATTATTAGACAATTGCGAAACTGTGTAGGTTTTTGGTTTTATCCTAAAGTGAGTTTTTAAAGGTCGTTTAGGATAAATTAACTAAGTTTTTGTCCCTATTTTATCCTAAATTACAAATTCCAGAGCCATTTAGGATAATTCAATCACTTTTCACAATTACCTATTACCAATTACAAGATGGAGGAATTAAGGATATGACCATTTACGAGTTGATGATAAAAACCAACCATTATCTGATGAATGGTGGTGAACTAACAGAGCCCCAAAAGTCAAAAATTGTCAGGCAATTGCTTTCTGGACGAAGCACACCAGACCAAGCAAGCCGCTTTTATCGTGGGGTACGGAATCCAGGGAACACGGATGGCATGTATCCTATTTTTTACATTCCGCCTTATAACGACGGCAAGAAATTTCAGACAGTGATTCCTATGTCGCCTAATACGCATATTTTGTCTGCCAATGCCTATGAATTAGAGATTATCAGGCTTCTGCACTTGTTTGAGCCGCAAAATGTTGATGTGCAAACCATGGTGAATAAAACCCTCGCACGGCTCAAAATCACTTGCTTTGGATATAAAAATTGTGCTGTAGGCGAATGTTTTCATACTGCCTTGATTGTCATCAGGTTTTTGGCAACCGTTGCACCACATGAAAAAAAATGGCTTCAAAAACAAATCACCCTTTATCATAATCACGTTGCTGATACACGTCGTCATTCAGGTGTTAAGGGCTATTTTGAACTATGCCTATCTGAATTGCCGAAAGATGTTTTTATTCATCATACAAGAATGGAGTCACTTTAAAGATGAAAAACGAGCGTCTACATAACAATAATAAACAAAGCTTTTTATCCAGACGTCCTGTTATGATTGCAGTGGCATTATTTGTCTGTTTGTTATGGGGGAGTGCCTATCCATCAATTGTTTCTAGCTATCGTTTGCTTACTATTAACACTGATGATGTTTTCCAAGTGATATTATTTGCTGGCACCAGATTTATGATTGCTGCTATTTTAATTTTTATCTACGCTTTTGCCACTAAAAAAAGCATGCGACTGGATTTTAAAGGCTTCAAATTGGTTGTCGTTTTAGGCATGTTGCAAACCTTTGGCCAATATATCTTTTTCTTCCTCGGATTGCGCTTTGTCCACCCAGCTAATGGTTCTATCGTTTCATCATTAGGTATTTTTATGACCGTTATCATCGCACATTTTGTTTATAAATCAGACCGTCTCACACCGAAAAAAGTATGGGGATTTATGATCGGGATTGTTGGCATTATCATTTTAAATGGTGGGGCAGCCAGTACTTTCACATTTTTAGGAGAAGGCTTTTTATTCCTCGCAGCTCTCTTAGGTGCCATTGCCGGAGTTTACACAAAAAAATTAACCACAACACTATCCCCTTACGTCATTACTGGTTATCAATTATTATTTGGTTCAACCTTATTAATCATTGTCGGAGCAACCTTTTCAGGGAACGTTGCCTTTACTTTTACAGGACTATCGACAACATTACTTGTTTATCTAGGGTTCGTCTCGGCTGCAGGCTTTACATTATGGTCGGCCTTACTCAAACACAATAAAGTATCAAGGGTCAGCATTTACAGATTTTCTATCCCTGTATTCAGCGTGCTTTTGTCTTTTCTATTTCTGCAGGAAGGTTTCGATTTTGTAAGTGTCATGATTGCTTTAGTTTTCGTTGCATCGGGGATTGTTTTGATTAATATGGAGTAAAATGAAAACCAGGAGTATCATTGGAAGTGCAAAATTTCAAATTCCTATCTGACTACTATGTATAAAGGCAAATCTATGGTATAATATTGGACAAAGTGGCACATTGCTAAAATTAGAAAATAGGTGAAGGGATAGGTGAGGGTGAAATGTTTAAAATTCCTTATGGTGTCAGCAACTTTGAGCGAATCAGAACGAATGGTTTTTTGTATGTGGATAAAACACATTTTATTGAAAAGATTGAAACCATTGATTGCTTGATGTATTTGCGACCAAGAAGATTCGGAAAAAGCTTATTTTTAAGTATGCTTGACCGTTACTACGATATTGCGTCAGCGGGTCAATTCGATCAATTATTTAAAGGTTTATATATCTATGAACACTCAACTGAGCATCGGAATAATTATTATATGTTGCGATTTAATTTTTCTGGCATTCAAAATACAGAAATGGAAGGCTTAGAAGAGGGGTTTGTAGGGAAGGTTAAAGACGGTGCACAGCGATTTATCAACAGATATAAGCTTGATATAGAAATGCCCAAAGAGAGTTCTGCCGCTGCTATTTTGAAAACATTACTTGCTGGCTTTGTAAGTTTGGATTACCAAATAATATTTATATTTTAATTGACGAATATGATCATTTTACTAATTCATTGCTAAGTGGAGATGGTGAGGACTTTCTAGCTATTCTTAGACGTGGTGGCTTTGTACGATCATTCTATGAAGCGATCAAGGAAAATACTGAAAGTGGCATCGTCGAACGAATCTTTATTACAGGTGTGATGTCGGTCACTTTGGATAGCATGACCAGTGGCTTTAATGTTGCGACAAAAATTACAGTCGAACCTGATTTTGCAGACATGATGGGTTTTACAGCTGATGAAGTCAAAAACCTACTGAAGCTATCTTATTCGAAATCAGAAAGGTTGCAAGAGTCAGTAGAGCTGACAGCGGAAGAACAGGCGATGGTTTTTGATATTTTCAAAGAAAATTACAATGGTTATCTATTTTCGGAAGTTAGTGAAACAAAAGTATTTAATTCAACACTGATCATGTATTATTTACAACGTTACTTGCCACACAAGCGTCAGCCAAGAAGCCTTGTTGATATGAATTTAAATCAAACTGGATCAACAATTGAAAGCCTTGTTGGATTGAAAAATCGCGAACAAAACTACCAAGTCATTGAAGAGATTATCAATAAAAAACAAATCGGTGGAGAGCTTCAACCGTTTATCAATATGGATGAAAAATTTGATAAAAATGATTTGATTACTTTGTTGTTCAATATCGGTATGTTGACAATAAAAGGGATGGATATGGTTACTCAATTCGAAATGCCGAATAAAATCATTGAAAACATTTATTTGAAGTATTTGAGTGACTTGGTTCAACGCTATTCGGACTATTCATTAGACCTTAGCAAACAGCAAGATGCGATTATCGAAGTGGGCAGACAAGGTGAAATTTATGCCTTAACGGCACTTGTAAGTGAATTTTTAATGCATACTTCACCTCGCAATACGATCAAATTTGATGAGAAATACATTAAAATTGTTTACATGATGCTTCTAACTTATAGCGAACAATTTAGTGTTTATGATGAATTCATAGCGTATGGAGGCTTTGGGGATCTTGTGATTTTAAAAGCACCTAATTCAACTGCAAGATACGAGGTTTTAATCGAGTTAAAATACATCAAAAAAAGTGAAACAACTGAAGCCAAGATCGAAAAAGAATTTGCAGAAGGTGTGAGACAGATTGAGATGTATATGCAGGATGAACGATTAGCTAAACGAGAAAACTTGAAGAAATTTGTTGTCGTATTTTCAGGTTTTGAAGTAGCTAAATTGGTGGAGGTATAAAAAAATCATCGGTTAAACATAGAATAAAAACAAACAACTAATGATCAGGAAAAATCACAAGTTGTTTGTTTTTTGGATCATTTTATTTGCTACAATCTGCCCAAGGCATCGTTTCTGTAATGATAGAAGTATTTTCACGTGCAGATTTTTCAATCATCATGCCAAGGTACATATCCTGAGCACCTTGGGCAAAAGCATAAAATTCCTCGCCTGTTGCCACATAATGTGCCATTTTTTCAAGGCAAACAGCCACGGCGATTTCGTCATCACTTAGGCGTGAATCAGGATAAGGGTTTTTGTAATACCAACTATCACCAGCAAGCAACCCTTTTAGACCAAAGCCCTCTACATTTTGATTTTCACCTAGATTGACCCGCTTCAAATCGACCTCAATTGGCGTTTGATAATCAACCAAATATTTCAAAGTCTCGTTGAAAATTTCACCATGCGTTCCTTTAACTTGAATAATCGGCGTGCGTACCCATGAGCGGTGTTGGCTCATTTCGAAATTATACAAAGCGGTTTGACCATTTTCAAATTGGAGGGTTGCAATGGTTTGGGTTTCCGTGGTGATTTTTTCTTCACGAGGAATGCCATCTCGACTAACACCACTAGCGACAGCCACAGGGAAGCTTATGGCAGAAATGGTTGCATTTTCGAAATTGATGCCTAATACTTGGCGGATTAATGCAATGCCATGATAGCCATGGCTGAAAGAAACCTGTGCATGTTGAATAGCACCTAACTTGCCAGCGTTAATGATATTTTTTCTAGCAGTATGGAGGGGATGAAATGGGTACTGTTCAGCAATCTGAATTTTTGCACCATTTTGCCCTGCTTTTGCCAATTGAGTCATGGTTTCAATGTCTTTTCCAGCTGGCGTTTCCATTAAAACAGCGATCCCTTTATCAACGATCTCCATGGTGATTTCTGCCGAGACCCCTTTATTTACCGATTCAACTATAAAAAGTGGGGTATTCTCTTGCAAATAATCGCTCAAATTGGTGTAAGTTTTCACACCAAATGCATGTTGAAAATAATTAGCCTTTTCAGGATTTCTTGTAATAACCCCGTCAACCTTAAATTTCTCTGGTAATAACTTCGCCACACGGAGGAAAAATTCACTGCGCCAACCACTACCATATAAGCCAAATTTTATCATTATCTCTCAGTCCTTTCAAAGTCTATTTCTTAATTCTACAGGATTTGCCCAAATTTAACAAGCCATTGTGAAGAAAATTTTGAATTTTAGGAAAATATGTGATAGAATAGACCTTTCCTAGAATAAGGAATGAAATGAGACTTCCTATTATGTTCTGATTTTTGATGGTATATGAAATTCGAAGATAACTTAAAACGAGGTTTCGCCCATAAAACGCTCTGAAATCAAGAAAATATGGGTCTCTAAGTTTTAAAAAGAGGCTTTTGACCCATAGAAAATTTTGAAATCGAATATTTATGGGTACCAAAGGCCTAAAAAGGGGATACCGCCCCATAAAATATTCTGAAATCAAGAAAATATGGGTCTCCAAGCTTTAAAAAGAGGCTTTCGACCCATAAAAAATTTTGAAATCGAATATTTATGGGTATCAAAGGCCTAAAAAGGGGATACCGCCCCATAAAATACTCTGAAATCAAAAAAATATGGGTCTCAAGGTTTCAAAGCAAGATTTTTTACCCATAAAACACTCTGAAATTAGGAATTTATGAGACAGGGTGACATTTCAAGCTGATTATCTCTAGTTTTGGGAGCGTTGAATAACTTAAAATGAAAGTCGAGTGATTGAACATGAAATACATCAAACAGTTAGCCATTATTCTTGCCATTTGCCTCCTTGGTGAATTAATTGTAAGCTTTTTACCTTTTGGATTTCCAGGCAATATTATGGCCATGCTGATTCTAGCTATTTTGCTAGTGATAAGGGTTGTGAAAGAAGAATATATCAAAGAGACTAGTGATTTTTTATTGGAAATTATCGGTTTATTTATTGTGCCTGTGAGTGTGGGTGTGATGGCGCATTTTGAATTGATTGGGCAAATTTGGATGCAGTTGTTGCTGATTTCTTTGCTGACCTTGGTATTGACTTTTGTGAGCTGTGCTTTTACCATTCGCTTGACGATGAAGTTAATTGGAAAAAGAAAAGGGGAGGTAAGCTAATGGAGAACTTTTTTTACTCACCTCTTTTTGGTGTGTTTTTGTGTTGTACGACCTACGCGATCGGGAGCTGGGTCAATAAAAAAACAGGCTGGGTCATTTGTAATCCGTTCCTGATTGCCATGAGCCTGTGTATTCTGTTTTTGCAAGTAACTGGTGTAACGCTGGAGCAATTTAACCGTGGTGCAGGGGTGGTGCAGTTTTTTTTGGCACCAGCGACTTGTGCCATTGCCTTGTCTATTTACCGTCAAAGAAAAGTTTTAGGACAGTATTTTTTACCAGTTGTTTTAGGGTGTAGTGTCAGTGCTGTGGTTTCAATTGTTGCCTCGTTCGCTTTAGGTTATCTTTTTGGTCTTGATGAGCTGATTATTGCCTCAACTGTTCCTAGTTCTGTAACGACTCCTATTGCGATGGACATTATTGCTCACCGAGGGGGAATTGTACCTATCGCCATGTTATGTATTACGATTACAGGGATTGGTGGGGCTATTTTGTCGCCGTATCTGATCAAATTTCTGCGCATTACTGACCCTGTTGAAATGGGGGTTGCCATTGGGGCATCTTCCCATGTGGTTGGCACATCAAAAGCTGTTGAATTGGGGGAAATTCAAGGTGCGATGAGTGGCGTTTCGATCGGGATTGCTGGATTGATAACTGTCTTTTTGACCCTTTTTATTTGAAAATTCCTTTTTTTAAAAACTTAACCCTTTATCTGTCGGACGATTTTCGATTGACACATGAAATTCCGACATGTTTTATTGCCAACCTGTGCTATGATGTTATCATAAAAAATGAATGAGGTAGGGGGCAAGTGAATGTTTAAATTATTACTTATTTTACCGTTTTTATTACTGCTCACAGGCTGTGGCAGAAGCTTGGAGGGGGAGGCAGTAGAACAAGCGAGAGCTGCTATTGATGCGGGAAACTATGAGCGGGGGAGTTTGATGCTTGTGATGGGATGTGACGACCTTCATGCTCAAAGTGTCTATCTCATTCATATGGCTAGGTATCAGGCATCTAATGATTTAATGCAAATGGTGTATGCCTGGCTTGCCATTGAAGGCATCGACACCAAAGAGGACTTTATCCGAGTAGAGGCTCATCGCTTACTCACCACAACATTACAAAGAGCTACCGTTGTAGCAACTGACTAGACTTAGCTGTCTAGTTTTTTTATGGACCTCCATGATATTCTTTTCAAGATTTTGCAAAAAATGTTAATGGTCAATGAGGTGTTTGATGTTTTATGAGAGCTTAAATAACTTGATAGCTACTGAATGTCATAAATAAAATCCTCAAGTGGTGTGTCAACCGAAATGAGCTCCTTGTCAATTAACCAATCACGAGCAATTTCAATGATTTCTCTTGTTGGCACAACCGGTGTCAAAAAGGTCGGCAATGAAATATAATCCACCACTGCTTCAGGAAATCCAATCAAATCAACAATTCGAACCAGATTATCCGCCACAGGGCTTGCATTCAAAAAATCCACCGCATCTTGATATGCCTGATAAAAAGCACGAAGATCATCAGGACGTTCCTGAATCACATCAAGAGAAAAAGCCAAGACAAACGGGTTAAAATCAATTTGAAAGGTATCCGTAATCACTGATAACCCATCAGCAACAGCCATGGTGGCAAAAGGTTCAGAAATAAGAGCCCCCTCAGCCTGCCCAGCCCGAACCATCTCAAAACGCGACGGAATATTCCCCACCTCCTCACGCACCACATGCCCATGAGGCAGACCATAAGTCACCAACATCTGATCAAGCACAAAATCAATGGCAGTATGATGTGAAATCATCACAGTGCCATTTTCAAGACTAGTCAAATCATCAAAATCCGCCTGAGCAATCAGCGTAAAATGCGCCGTGGTCACACTGGTTGCCCGCGCAGGAATCCCACCCTCATTAAACAACCCGACTGCGATCAAATCAACCGTAGCACCATCAAGAGCCCCCGCCATAAAAGCCGAATCCCGGTCACGGGCACTAGCAAAAGGGATCAACTCTACCACAACACCATGGGCATCAAAAAAGCCCAGCTCATAAGCCGTCGCAATCGCAACAGAATCCATAGTCGGCATCAGCCCAACCCTTAAAGGAAGATTTTCTTCTGCCAACAACTCGTTAGCAGTACATCCTGTTAAAAATAACAAAAATCCCACACTCAATAAAAACACTAATTTCATCATAAAACACCTCATTCAATCAAAATATTCTAGGCTAACTGTGAAATAAAATCTGAACCACTAAAATTCTCACAAAGTACTTTCAAAATCGCGATTCAAGCTCCCCCTCTATAATTCAGAACGAAATTTTCTCAAACAACCCTCAAAATCATAACTTGAGAAAAAAACCTCCATAATTCAAGCCAAAATCTTCTCAAACAGCCTTCAAAATCGCGATTTGAGAAAAGAATCCTTTATAATCGGGTCGAAATGTTCTCAAACAGCTCTTAAAATCACAATTTGAGAAAAAAACCTCCATAATTCAAGCCGAAATCTTCTCAAACAGCCCTCAAAATCACAATTTGAGAAAAAGTAAAAGATGGCGTACTTGTGAGAATAAGTTTTGCAATTGCCTATTAAAATGCTCTGAGAAATCATACCATAAATCAAATTTAATTGCAATTTTTCGCTAAAAAGAGTACAATAGAGACTATCAGATAACAGGAGTGACACAAAGGATGAAACAAAAAATCAAAGAAAACAGTGTTGCCATCGGCGGAATAGCAATCGCAGGTGCCTGTCTCTTAACAGGAAACTGTCAAATCGGCCTGATGGTCATCATTCCAGCCACCATCTACCAAGCAGGCATCACCATTAAATCGGTCATTAAAAAATAGTGTTAAAACATCAACAAAATGCAAATTATGGCGAATGTTGATATTCTGTGGTTTTGAACTGGCTCTACAATATCAACAAAAGGTTCAAAGTGGCAAAATCCTGATATTTTGTGATTCAAATCAGCCTTATAATATCAGTTAAAAGACTCAAAATGACAAAATGTTGATATTCTGTGGTTCGAACTAGCCCTACAATATCAGCAAAGAGCTCAAAATGGCAAAATGCTTGATATTATCAAGGAGCTTACTATTATCTACTATTCGAAAAATATCAAAAGGAAGTAATCTCATGAACTACAAAGAAGCAAAAACCTA
>Ga0131853_10003866_pt1 | contig 26884 bp, 19 predicted proteins | sample TergutLab28metaG_FD_92764 | JGI IMG/M metagenome (GOLD analysis project Ga0131853, IMG submission 92764) | Labiotermes labralis P1 segment gut microbial communities from Petit-Saut dam, French Guiana - Lab288 P1 (version 2) (version 2) | ecosystem: Host-associated > Arthropoda: Insects >... | reverse complement strand
ACAACCATCAAAGGATTCAAATCAAAACAAAACTGACACCGCTTGAATTACGGTGCCAGTTCGGCTAATATTTCTTTCGATAGGACTTTTTTGTTTCCTGGCCGCTTTTGTTGGGGCTGTACAGTTTAGGTCGTATCCTAGGGGTCTTTTTTTATAACAGGTGAGCATAAAATAATCGTGGGAGCGTGACATCATGAGTAAGAAAATTGAAATGAACGTAGGAACAAAAGACTTATCACTAAAACAGGCATTTGAGTTATTCATCAAGCTAAAAACACTGGATAACCTGTCTAGTGAAACCATTTCATATTACCAACGGTGCTATAAGCCGATTGGAGATTATTACGGCGAAGATAACCTATGCAGTGGCATTAACGAGGATACTTTCTATAACATCGTAGAATACATCAAGACAACAAGAAATGTCTCACCAATTACGATTAACACATATATCCGAGGTATAAAGGCTATATTCAATTTCTTTATTGAACGGAAGTATATACAGCATTTTAAAATGCGCTTGATAAAATGCGAGAAGCCCATTAAGGAAACATATTCTGATTATGAAATAGAGAAGTTGTTAAAGAAACCTGACACGGGCAAATGCACCTTTGCCGAATTCCGTAATTGGGCTACCGTGTGTCACTTGTTGGGTACAGGGAATCGGCTCAAAACTATAATCAACTTAAAGATAGGTGATGTTGACGTAAACAACATGGAAATAAAACTAAAAACAGTCAAAAACAAAAAGCCTTATATTATTCCCATGTCAACAGCCTTAAAAAAGGTATACATTGAATATTTGAAACACCGTGGCGGAGAAGCCGACGATTATTTGTTTTGTACATCACATAGTGAGCAAATAACACGCGACAGCATGATTAGTGCAGTCAAAAAATATAATAAAAGCAGGGGCGTTAGCAAAACTAGCATTCATCTATTCCGACACACATTTGCAAAAAATTGGGTAATGAATGGCGGGGATATTTTCCGCTTGCAAAAAATATTAGGCCATTCTAGTTTGGAAATGGTAAAAGAGTATGTCTCAATGTTTGGGGTGGATATAAAGGAAAACTTCGACAGTTTTAACGCTTTGGATAAACACTCACATGGTAGCAAGGGTAAAATTTCTATGAAGACATAATATCTAGGTATACAACTATATAAACAGCATGATTGCTTTCATCCCACATTATGTCTTTTGCTCCAAGAAATTTGGAAATATAACGAATTGGCACAAAAATGCGATTATCAATATTGACGTAATTTATTAAACCGCCTGATAATAGGATGTATTCTTTACTTGTCGGTCTATAAATTCGAACTGTTCCAGTTTCTTCTAACCATATTACTTTTGCGCCAAAAAGATTTGCTATATCATACAACAGAATCATCATTCGGTTATAATCATCAACCCAAGGAGCTATGTCAATCGTATGTGATAATCCGTTTATGGAGTATGTGGTGCTGCCTAGTTGAAACCGCATTATCGTTAGTGTGGAAGTTGGCGCTTCGATTTCATATTGTGGCGGCTCCTTATGCTCCTGATACGGTAGTACATTGTGCTGCGCGAGTTGGATTATTGCTTCACGCAATAACACTTCGTGCAGCATTGACTGGTTGGCAACATACAGCATTGCGATGATACTTGCCGCACCAATTAGGACATTAACTAATTTATCAATAACAAGTTGAGTGTTCTTCATTTTTCCGCCCCTCTGTTAAATTTAAGTTTTATTGGAAGATATTGTAAATGAAATAATACAATATCCCCCAATTTCTGTCAAGGCTAAATTCCCAGGCAATAGAGCTTACACAAAATGTTAAATTTTACATACTCTTTTAGATGTGATACACTCTTCATGTGATGAGAAAATGAAATATAGTGAAAAAGAATTTTTTATTGAAAAAATTGAATATTATAAAAAGATGCAGAGTCGGGAAAATTTCATAATATCATTGAGTATTGTCTCTCTTTCTATAATATCTACATTTATTATTGTAAATAATTTATCATTCAGAGATGTTCGTGGATTAGAATTAATTAGAATTATGGCGAATTTTATTTTGTTTACAACTCTTGCACGTGAATTAAAAGCACTCACTAAAAATATAACAAATAAAATTGGCATTAAACTAGAAGTCAAAGAGATTGAGGATTTATTTGCTGCTAATGGTTTGGTATTAGAAGATGAAATCTCGAAAAGTAGGGGGATGTAATAGTGAATATTGATATTAAAGACATGCTTACTCTAAGTGATAAAAACAGTTATGTTGTAGTCAGTAAGGCTAAGTTTGAAAAACATGTTTATTATTATCTAATAGATAAAAATAACAATGAGAATATTAAGTTTTGTGTAGAAAAAGCTGAAAATAACTCTTTGATAGAAGTTGAAGATAAGAAATTAATACAGCAATTACTACCGTTTTTCTTGAAAGCAGCTTCAAAGGCTATTACTAAAGAAGATATTAAACTACTTGAAGAAATAAGCGAAGGCATATAAAAAAATCCCTCACCAGGGATTTTTGCATTTATACTATTTTAATTCTCGAACAAGTCTATAAAATGCGCTTTTCTTACGTCCCAACTTTTGCATGGCTTCATTAAGGCTCAAAAGGCCATTTTGCCATGCGTTAACAACTTTAATTTCATTCTTTGAATAAGAATTGCGGGGACGGCCTAAATGCTTGCCGTTTTGCTTAGCGATGGCAATGCCCGCGCGCTGAGAGTCCTTAATGTGTACCCATTCTTGTGACGCCTGGAACGCAAGGGTTAGCAAAGTTATATCTTTTAAGTATTGTTCAATTAAAGTTGATGGCTTTTTGTCTGTATCTAGTATGGGACTTTCAATAACTTTAATGATAACTTTTAGTTCTTTGGTAAGTCTATGCCATTCACTGATAATGCCATCATAGTCACGACCAAGCCTGCTAATACTATCAATGTAAAGAATATCATCTGGATTAATGATTTTTAATAGTTTTTGGTAACCACTACGATTAAAACTTTTACCGCTAACTTTTTCAATGATGATGTTCTTCTTGGGAATGCCAAGTTTCAAAAATTTTTGTACTTGCCGTGCTTCATTTTGTCCAATACTGGAAACTCGTCCGTAGGCATATTCTTGTTGTTTCATACTGCAAAATCCTCCGTCTTTCCGCAAAAGGTGTACCTTTTCGACACCTTTTTGGAAGGACGTTTTTATTATAACAGGCGGAATTTTATTGTCAACAATCTACCAAAAAATAGATTTTTATACATAATAGTATCCAGTTGGCTTGTTTTAGTTTGCCATACATATAAAATCAACTTCAAAATATAGTCCGCATAAGGTACACCTTTCTTGGACAACAAAAAGTTCATAATCCCTACTGATTACAAGGGATTTTTGTTTGCGTGAGACTAAGAAAAGGGGGATACGTCACGCCAAGCAGTTAGAATCACATAGCAACAATAAAAAAACATCTAGGAGGAAACTATGTTTGCTAAGCGATTTACCGCTTTTTTAATGGCATGTATTATGGTTATTTCTATAGTAATGCCAATGCAAAATGTGTATGCAACAGCAAGCGCATCACAAAGAGAACTTGTTACAGTGCGTACAGGCGAAATTTTTGAAATTCGTAATCTTGATGCAGTACGACAGCATTCTATAATCTTATCAGGTTCAAACAATGTATATTTCGATTTTCTTGTGTACAATCATTACGGCCTAAGTGCTGGCCCAGGGCAAACTAGAAGAGGTGCTACAGTAAATCAGATTTACATTAATGGTGTCCGTTGTAGTATGCCACCAATTACTAACCGAAATATTCCACGAGGTGGAGTAATGTTAATTGAGGTTAGAGGAAATGGACACGTAATTGTATCAGGTGACCCAGCAAATTTCGAGATAAGACAATTAATAACACCGATTTTCTATACTCGAATGCTCAATCAAGGCGGAACTGTTTCGTTCACTCATCAACAGAACACATTACGCAATCTTAGAAGTACCATGATGGTTCACTGGCAAGCACCAGGACATCCGTTTTCGTCGCACCGTTTTGTTGAACGCCCTCGTAATGCTACAGTTCCAGCATTTAGAATGCAAGAAGAAAGTATATCTCCAAGTGGTGAGTCACGAAGATTAGGCAATGTAAGCACTGCTATTTCTGGTGTGGGATTTAGTACAGGATATACACGAGTTTTTCGCAATACCGAAAATTTTAGTAGACCTGCATGGTCTATTCAGGCATTTGAGCTTTTCGGTTGTTATACGTCATTTAGCGGGCAACCGTATCGTATTACTATAGACGGTGAGCGAAGCTTTCCGCCTGGACTGTGGCAGGACTTGCCACCATTAGAGAACAGAGGAATACCGCCTGAATATTACGTTCTTTACAGAATGCTAAACACAAGCCAAATTGCAGAGCATCCTTCTTTTGAGTTATTATTCGGAAGATACACAACGTTCACTACTGTTTACATGGATAATGTCGGTCGAGGGGATGTTTATCTTCTTGGACTTACTTCTGATGTGCGCAATGCATTAGTTAGAGGTTTATTCACTGGAAATCTTGATGCAACTACTAATGCGATTATGAATAATCCGCAAAGAGTACAGGCAATTGTACGTGACTTGGTAAATAACATGTCTGGTAACACAATCTATACTGCTAACAAAGATGTAGATGCTACATTCGATATATTATCTTCACTTGCTAGTGTGTTAGAGCGTGACCAAGGATTTTCGGATGTTCGGGCTATAAGATATCTGCTAACCACATTAAGATATAGCGATGGCGGTTTTGAGGTGTTAAGCAGAACCGCGCAAGATTATAGCCAAAACATTGCCATACTAGAATCTATTCGGGGACTAAATTCTACACCAGTATTCAGAAATACGATTGATGCATTAATACTGGAATATCAACGAAGTGTTGGCGAGTCTTTGCTTACCTGCGGAAGATATTTAATTGAGGGGAAACTTGTTAGCGAGGTTATAGTGCTTTTAGCGGGTAAGCCAGTGGTTGCTTTAATTAGCGTACTTGATGGCGTGGTCGGTAATGCGCCAAGAGTAACAGGACTTGAAACAATAATCGTGACGGATAACTTCAACCTTGCCACAATAAATGCATTTAGAAATTCAGCCAGAACAATTGCAAGTGGTAACTTTACGTCTGCCGATGTTCAAAGTTACAGGAATGCTTTTTATATGGCACGAAACTTACAAATAATGAGGTATGAAGCAAAACGGGCACAATTTCCTATCAATTCATCAGAAATGAATTACATTAATGCACAGCTTGGTAGGTTAAGGCAAATGAGACATGACCGTTTTGTCTATTCTGTTCCATTTGCATAAGTGTAATGCAAAAATAATTTTGGAGAAATAAGGTTGTCCAACAAAACTTGGATTGCCTTTTTTCTTGCTGACATGCTTTTAGAGATTCGAGATTGGAGTTTCAGCTATCAAGGTAATTTCAACAAATTATATATGTACGATGATGTTTTCATTAGAAGATAACCGTTTGTTAAGGCGATTCACTTTTAAAAATACTATTTCATATGAGGTGGTGAAAATATATTGACGAAAAATAAATGTTCTGATAGTATTGCACAATGCATAAATCGACAAGATTCTTAATTGCTTAAAAAACACTAATTATAAAAAGGAGAAATTGCACATGAAAAGAGTTGCACAACGAAGTATAGCAATGGTAGTAATTTGGGCAATCTGTCTCGGCATGATGCCACCATCACTCGCATTTGCTACAGCATCAACAGTACATCAAAATGCATCCACGGTCACAAATGAAGTAAATCAGCAGTGGGAATGGGTACAAATCTATGCCGCTGGCGCGTTTGATTACCAAAGGGATTATGTAAAACGCGACCTGAGAAACGCCCCCGAACTTTGGTCACGGCTTGCAAACCCAGCCAGTGCATTTGGCCCGTCAAACCCTACTAATGGTACACAGTATGGCGATGGATTATTTACAGGCGTGGGATTATTTGTAGATGGTATAAGCTACAGATTTGGTCATGGCGTAGGCGATTACCGCCGTATTTACCGTCAACCCAACCGTGATTTACCAGACTTCACAATAACTGAAGTAACCTGGGATATTCGTTGGCATTTTAGAGGTGCGAGGCTTTACTTGCTTAATGTCGAGTTTGCCGACGGTACCGTAGCAGAGAGATATTATGTTGGTGATATATTCAACAGAGTGTACAGTGAAAGAGATAACAATAATACTGTTGGTGGATATATGGCAGACGGTTTCAGTGTTGATTCTGAGGTAGTTGGTGGCATTTTCCGTATAAGTATTTGGTTTGCAGATAATATAGTCAGTGCGGAAGCTGTACGACTTGAAGATTTTACAGGTGAGATACACAACTGGTCAACAGAGCGTAATGGCGACCCTGTAACTAACATCGGGCCTAACCCGCGCCGCACGTTTACCAGATATTGTTCTGGTTTTTGTGTGGATGCAATATCTGCATGGTACAGAAGGCCAGTGGGTAATGGCGGGGATGGACTAATATTTACACTATTGACAGACATACCAAACGGTAGAATACTAGACAATCGGCTTGGTATAAATTATCTGGCTACACCCAGCCAAGGCGCATTTATCACTAATGTTTCTTACAGTGTTAATGGTGGTGAACCAAGGGCTATATACACAGTAGGCGGCAATTATGAGCTTGGTTGGAATTTAATACGGCTTGACCTTGGTGCAAATAATATTGTCTTTACAGCAACAGATTCCAATGGTGCCACGACATTTTATGCAGTTAATGCGACACTATATAATATATTTGGAATTCAAACGCCAAATATAGAATTAGAGTCTATAGAATTTTTCCCCGACCAATCTAGCACTTGGTCTTCTACAGATAGGTTGACAGTTTTTGCACAACGTAATATAACTATTGAACAGATGAGAGATGCCATAGCTCCTATTGGCGGCACTGTCATTGGATATATAAGATTGATAGGTGAATTTACTATCCAAGTACCGCAAAATACACGCGATGGATTACTGGATTTAGCTGATTACCTAATGGCAAGTTATCCGCATATTTTTGAGTATGTAACTTTGTATACAGGTTTTGTTGTTGAGCCTCAAACATTTACAGAGACACTTCAAAATTCACAAAACGAATTATTAGGAGATGATAACCTTGAATTTTTGGCCTTTCCCGATTGCTTATTTGCCATGGTGGGATATATTGACGACTTCGTTTGTAGTTGTTCGGGAATCTCCGTGGTGGGTAGATGTGATATTAATAATTCTATTAATCTCTCCGATTTTAGCCATCATTTTTGGTTCTATAATTGCATACAGGCACTACAAACAGAAAAAAATTCATTTTGTTCTATGGGCACTGTTTATAGTCAGCTTAACATTTATGATGTTTATTTTTCTGCTCTTCCCCATCATCGTTATACTCATAACGGCCTACAAAATTTTCGACAAGAGGAAGGAAATACGGAAAGTGCATTTTGCTACATGGACACTGTTTGTGATGAGCTTGGTACGAATAATTTTATATTACCTTTGGTAACAGAAATATCTGTCTTATCTCAAACCTCTCCAACTGATGACTCTTGGTGGGGCGACCAAGAGTGGGCTCTTACAGCAATAAATGTTCCTGAAGTATGGAGACGACATGGCGATATAATTCAACCAATTGGTATAGGTATCGTTGACGATGGTGTGAATAGACAACATCAAGACTTGCTTCTTTTAGAAGAGAATGTAAGAACTAGACGTGGAAAATTAAACCATGGTTCACACGTAATCGGCACAATAGGCTCGATTCATGGGGGCGATAACGATTTAGGCGTAACAGGTATCGTTAATGCTCGTAGGCAAGATTTGTTTAGTTATGATGCTTTTTGGATATTTAACGTTGGCGGACGTGAAATCGAGCTAGCGACAAACAACTCAATCCGTGACGGGTTGGTTTGGAATGTGTTTAGAGGCGCCAGAGTCGTAAATTTTAGTATTGGGGTGCGTGATACTAGGCAAGGAAATTTGGGACAATTTATGACAATTGATGGTGCTTACGATAGAGCAATACAAAGGCTATTGGAAACTCACATTTACTTTGACCTTGACCACCCCTTGGATTTCCTAATCGTTCACAGTGCTGGGAATTGTGTTCGTAATGCCCGCTATAATGGCGTTTGGGCAGTTGTCGAACAGTCAAATTTGCGTGAGCACATTATAACCGTAGGTGCAGTTGATAGCGAGTTTCAGATGGCCAATTTCACCAACTACGGTTCACGCATAGATGTTGTTGCACCTGGGGTTGATATTTTTAGCACACTGGCCTATGCGCGTGAAAATGCTTGGTGGCGACCAGACGACGTAGGAGAAGGCAATGCAGCATATGGCTTCATGAGCGGAACCTCTATGGCTGCTCCGCATGTGGCTGGCGTTTTGGGGCTAATTTTAGGAGTGCGACCAGATTTAACAGGTCCAGAAGCACGGCAAGTGCTAATTGATTCTGCGCGTGTCAGCAGCATTATACATGACCGCATGGTCACAGAACACAGAGATACCGTATCAGCAAGCTATCAAGATGCACAATACTATATGTTATGCGCATTAACTGCCGTTAACATGGTACTTGGTTATTCTCTTATTAGAATAGACGTGCAAATGGCTCCCGACCAAAATGGAAACATCCACGACACAAACTTCTTCCTATGGCAAGATGGTGAAGTAATAGCTGCTGGTCGTTCCGACGAGCTGGGACAAGCGACTCTTATTTCAGACAACGTTCGTTTTGAAGAGGAAGATACACTAGACCTTATGTTAGAGGTTAGACCACTGATGCTACCACGTCGGAATATAACGGTTACCGTTACGCCAAATGAAATTACTCATGTGACGGCGCATTTTGGAGCGGATATAACGGATGCTTTTGAATGCCAGTATTTTCTAGAACATGTGCGTTCATTACTTGAAATAGACGAAAATGACCCTATCATATGCCATCAAGTTGGGGGCATTACAGAGCTAACTGTAGGTTATTGGATTGACGAACCAGGAAATCCAGATGGTTTGATGGATATTGCTGCTTTTAATATAGATGACTGGTTTAACGATAGGTTTGAGGATTGGTTCGGCAATGAGTTTGGTGTTTCAGAAATGCTAATGAGTATTGAACCCTTTAATGACGATGAAATCCCATATTCCAGAATAAGCAACCTTGCGGGAATAGAGTATTTCACATCTCTCGAACGGCTCCATGTTTACAATCTCAATTGGTTGAATAGTACAGTGGATTTATCAAGTAATCAACATTTGGAAACACTTGTACTTTGGAATAACTCGTTAGCCGAAATAGATTTATCGGCCAATCGAAATTTGCAAGAGCTTACGGTTAGCTCCTGGGCATTTACAGGCATAGATTTGTCTGGCAATGAAAATTTGCGGGAGCTTAACCTTTTAGTGGATTCATTAACGAACTTGAACCTATCTAACAATCCATATTTGGAATCGCTGTCCATTTCTAACAGCCAATTAACTGGGTTAGATTTATCAAATAATAGTTACTTGCGGAATGTTTACTTGCGCGGTAATAACCAATTAAACCGCTTAGATTTCACAGACAACTATTACTTGGAAAGCCTAACGCTTCGGAACGAATGGTTCGGTTCACCTACCAGTATTGATTTGTCTAACAACCAACATTTGCGCGAACTTGAAATATATGCCGAGATGAATAGTCTTGATTTGTCAGGCAATCCGAAGCTGCAAGAATTTAGAATACGTTCAAGTTCGTTGCTCGTACTTGATGTATCTAATAACTTAGATTTGCGAGTACTTTATGTGATTATGAATCAATTGCAACATTTGAATCTATCTAATAATCGGTATTTGCAGGAGCTCTATATAGAATGGAGCCAATTAGCTGATATTGACCTTTCGAATAATCAAGCGTTACAGTATCTTGGTATGGCAAGCTGGTATCTACCCAGCTTAGATTTATCGCATAACAGGGAGTTGCGGTATCTTAATGTTGATGCTCGTTTGCTAACCAGTTTAGATTTATCAAATAACCCAGCTTTACAACAGTTTTATATAAGCCGTAGCGCAATAACGACCTTGGATTTCTCTAACAATAGAGAGCTGCAAACGGTTGACATCCTTTTGAACCCGCTGACCAGTATAAATTTACTACACAATCGGGAGCTTAGAACGCTTAGAATAAGCAATAGTCAACTGAGTAGCATAGATTTGTTTGGGAATCCGAACTTGGAATCTTTGTCAATTAGGTTTAGCCAATTAACCAGTATTAGCGTGGCAAACAACCGAAATTTGCGCACTATTGACCTTAGAAATAATCGGCTAAACCTTATTATTGGCCTATCAAACATTCCAGGACTGGAAGGGTTTAGTGCTGATAGCAACCAGTTAACCAGTATAAACGTATTTAGCAACCCAGCGTTACAAGGTCTAGGGGTTCAAGGTAACCAGCTAACCAATATAAACTTGTCAAACAATACCGAATTAGTTAGCCTTAGCCTTCATGGCAACCGCTTAACTAGCCTTGATTTATCTAATAACCCAAATTTGCGATGGCTTACGGCAGGTCAAAATCAATTGGCTAGTGTAAATCTTGCTAACAACCGTGAGTTAGAGCAGATTGGTATTGCCAACAACAACCTAAGAAGTTTGGATATATCTAACCTAAGTGCTTTATGGTTACTCACTGTTAACAGTAATCTAATGACATCACCAGAGGATGTTATAGGTTGGAGAAATACCCTGTTATATGAGCCAGATACATTGTTTTTCAGATTTTCGCCGCAGAGAGCAAGAACGGGTTTTAGCGCGAATGAATTGGGTGAACTTTTCTGCAATGATTATTACGATGAGTATATGCATTATGCATACACAGAGAATCATTTGGCATATTCGTAATTATTATGTTACTTGTCTTGCGCTGTGTTAGATAGCACAAAAGCATAAAAAGAAACGGAAAATAAGGCTGTCCAACAAAACTTGGATTGCCTTTTTTCTTGCTGAAAATTATTTCCCAGGCTTGTCTAAAAATTTGCTAAAAATATTTCCCAAGCAAAAAATAATGTCTTTCGTGGGTGGTTAAACCCGTTCTAATCACAAAAGGCAGGTCATAAATTAACAGATAACTGCTACAAACGCCCTGTTTAAGCCTTCTTACTCACTCCATAATAGTTGGGTGTCAGCTAATAAATTACCCGACACCCAACTATTACTACGTGAGGATTGTAGTAGAGAAGAAGGCGGGGGGCGTAGGGGAACTGCGTGATAGATAGGGATACGGAAATGTTAAGAGTAGTATATTAGGTTTGGGTATAGTACCTACTTTTTTTGATTCGTCAAATTCCCCTCTCATACGTTTGCTTCTGTCAACTGAAAAGTGGTCAGCTATTGCAATTGAAAAGTGACCACGTTTACATTAACAGATACATAGTTGTATGAGTGGAAAAGTAGGCAAAAAAAGACGACTCATGGGGCTAACCGCCCCCTAAGAACCTGAAATCCCCTTTAGGGATTTCAAAGGTATGGGCAATATAAAGTGATAAGGGGTAGTTGTTTATGGTTTTAGTAGATAGAGATATAGAAATATTTAAACTGGTATATAGGTTAGGGTTTTGCCTTGGTAGGCACATTAATAGTCTTTTCTTTTGCATCAACTCTTCTCGTGCCTGTGACCGTAGACTTGCATCACTTATCAAGGCGGGTTATTTAAACCGTAAGAAATATTTATACGGGGTTCCATATTTATATACCCTAACTCATAAAGGGCGTGTCTTAATCGGAGCGAACAAGCGAGAAAATAAAATCCGCTTAGAACAAATAATGCACGACATTAAGACAATCGACGTACTGATTCATTTTATGGACAAATATAAATTGTCGCTATGCGGCTTTACAACCGAACGAGAATTACATATTGAAGATGGATTCGGTGGAAGAAAACATCATCCCGATTTTATTTTTGTGATGAGTGGTAAGACCATTGCCGTGGAAATAGAGCTAACAGCAAAATCTAAAATGCGTTTAGAAAAAAATATCAGGGACAATTATATAAAATATGACGGTCAAATATGGCTCACGAATGATAAGAAAACACATACACTCATCAGCAAGGTTGCAGATGAATATACAAACATAAAAGTAAAAAGTTTAGAGGGGGTTTTAGAAAAATGTTAGGAATTGATATTGCTGCATTAGTAACTACTATAATAGTAGGTCTAATTTTTATAGGACTATGGAAACTGGTTATAAGAAAAAAATCTCATAGCTTTTTTGACTATGAAAAAGATTACGAGGAAGCCATGCAACATAAAGAAAAGCCAAACTTTCCTATTAGTAGCGAAAGTCAAAAAGTGCTACTTGGTAATGTAGGTAAGAAAAACGTGTTTGTCGAAGTCGATGCCAAGCACGTTTTTATATGCGGTACTACTGGAAGTGGTAAAACAGTAGCTATTTCCAATTTTGTTGAAGCTGGGTCAAAACTTTCTTATCCGATGCTTATAGTTGATGGTAAGGGCGATACAGATGCAGGCTCACTAATGGAAATAGCAAAGCATATGTGCCCATCACGAAAAATATATATAGTTAATCTTAATAATCCGAAAGAAAGCGATAAATATAACCCGTTTAAAAATACCAATACAGATGTTATTAAGGACATGCTTATCAACATGACGAACTGGAGCGAAGAACATTACAAGTACAATACCGAGCGGTATATACTCCGTTTGCTACGATTAATGAGCATGGGCGAAATAAAAATATCGCTAGGTAGCTTAACACATTACTTACCGACCATTAATTTCACGAAGCTTAGTAAAGATTTAAGCGTTAAAGGGCTAATTACTAAAGAAGAATTTATCGAGGATATGGAACTAGCCAAGACCAGCGGTAAGATTGCCGAAGCAGCCGCAGCCCGTTTTGCTACCATTAAAGAAAGCGACTTAGGACAAATATTTTCCGAGGAAGGTATAGATATTTACACGGCCTTAGAAGAAAATGCGGTTATTTTGTTTATCCTAAATCCATTACTATATCCTGAAATGTCACCGCTTATTGGAAACTTAATTATCATTGATAGCAAAAAAGCGGTCAGCAATTTCTATAAGCACAAAAAGAGCCGAATATTTTATATACTGGACGAAATTAACGTTTATGCTTCCGAATCGCTCTTAGACCTCGTAAATAAATCTCGTTCAGCAAATATAACTTGTATTCTAGCAACTCAAAGCTTATCTGACCTTGACGGAGTTAACGACCACTTCAAAGAACAAATAATCGAGAACTGTAATAATTACATAGTGCTTAGACAAAACAGTTCGGTAAATGCTGAACACTGGAGCAATGTATTAGGTACAAAAGTAGCGATGGAGGCAACTTATCAAATTAAAGGGGATGGGGGAAGTGCTAAAAGTACTGAGCTTGGCTCACTAAGAAAAACTAGGGAATACCTGTACCATCCAGATGATATTAAACTACTTAGAGCAGGTACAGCGGTTTTTCTTTCGAGAGATAAAATGTTTCACACAAAAATAAATGTCAATAAACCATTTTAAAAGGGGAATGAAAAAAATGATTAGACGAAACTGGACGTATGTATTATGGTTTGCTTTTTATGTAATACTGTTTGAGCGTTTACTGAATCTGTTTGGTATAAGTGTTTCACCGATGATAATTGTATTTGCATTAGCAGTATTGTTATTAGTAGCAGCCTTTAACCTAGGTGAGCCGATGTGGCGCATAATAAACGGTGTACGCCCACTTAGACTAAATAAGGAGCTAGACAGACTAATGCCCTTGTTTAGAGAAGTGTACACAGAAAGCTACCAAAATAGCAAAAGATTAGATAAGGGAATAAAACTTTACATACAAGAAGATATGACTATTAATGCTTTTGCATTTGGTAAGAAAACACTTGTACTGACTAAGGGCAGCACCATGTTACTAAGTGATGAAGATATAAAAGGATTAATAGCACACGAGCTAGGACATTTTGCAAATGGTGATACCATCATAACGATTATAACAGCCTTTTGTATATTGCCTTATTCGCTTTTAATGGCCTTACTAAATAGACTAAAAGCTAAAATAGATGAAGCAAGTAAAAAATCAATTATAGTATGGATAATAAAAGGGTTCTTCGACCTTTATTATTACTTCTTTAGGGGAATTGGGTTTATTAGTGAATTAATCATCATGCACCAACGGCGCAAGAGTGAATACAAAGCGGATATATATGCCTTTAGATGTGGCTACGGAGCAGAACTAGCAGGAGCATTAAATAACCTATATGAAATATCACTTAATAATACTGGAACAATTAAAGAAATAATGAGGGCAACACATCCGCATATAACAAAGCGGATAGAACGATTAGAAATAGCATTAGACAAATGGGGTAATGCAAAAGAGAAGTAAGCAGTTAAAATTGCTTAAACATCAACCAACATAAAATAACCATCAAAAAAGCCGACCAATTTATTAAAAATGTCGGGTTATAGTGAAACGTGGCAAAGTTAAAATAAAGAATGGAAGTTCCTGCCGTGCTACCGCTTGGCTTCCATTCTTTTTGAGTTAGTGAGAAATACCTACACAAACTCAAAAAGAACGGCTAAAGAATTATGTGAAAATTCACAAATACACTTAATGCCGTTAGTTCGAATAAAATTAATTATAGGCATTGATAAACAAAAAAGTAAACGGGGGTTTATTTCAATGGAAAATAAGAAAAAAAATGCTGTGAGTGATAAATTAATTGTTACTCATATATTTAAGAATAGAGATGAAGAAGCGCGAAAGGATAGACTAATCGAACTTCTTGCTCAAACAATAAGCTTTCAAATTAAGACAGATAAAATAACTAATAGATAGTTTTAAATATTTACAAATTGAACGATAATGCTTATAATTATATTTGTTATAGTTCGGTTTGTTTATAGCGAAAGGAGAACTACATGAAAGTTGCAATATATTGCAGACTATCAGAAGAAGATAAAAATAAACAAACTAAAACAGATGATAGCGAAAGTATTCAAAATCAAAAAAATATGTTGATAGAATTTTCGCTAAAAAATGGTTGGGATATATATGATATTTATTCAGATGATGATTTTAAAGGGGCAGATAGAAACAGACCAGAGTTTAAAAGAATATTAGAAGATGCTGAACAAAGAAAGTTTGATATTGTTTTATGTAAAACTCAGTCGAGATTTACAAGAGAACTAGAACTTGTGGAAAAATATATACATGGAAAATTTATTGAGTGGAATATTCGCTTTATTGGATATGCTGATAATGCCGATACAGAAAACATGGGGAATAAAAAGCAAAGACAAATTAATGGCTTGGTTAATGAATGGTATTTAGAAGATTTATCTAATAGTATAAAAAGCGTTTTTGACACAAAGAAAAGAGCAGGGCAGCATATAGGTTCTTTCGCATTATATGGATATAAAAAAGACCCTGAGAAAAAAGGGCGTATAATTATTGACGAAGAAGCGGCTAAAATTGTAAGAGAAGTCTTCGAACTATTTGTACAAGGATATGGAAAAACGAATATAGCAAGAATACTAAATGAAAGAGGAATACCTAATCCAACAGAGTATAAAAGGCAAAAGGGTTTACGGTATAAGACAAAGCACAATAAAAACTCTACTCTGTGGAAGTATTTCAGCATTTCAAATATGTTAGAAAATGAAATGTATATTGGAACAATGGTGCAAAACAAACAAAAAAATGCATCTTATAAAAGTGGTAAAAAACTTTGTCTTCCTGAAAGTGAATGGATAAAAATACCCAACATGCATGAGCCAATCATTGATATAGAACTTTGGAATCAAGCTCAGAATCTGATTGCTAAACGATTTAAGCCTTGGGGTGATACAAAAAAAATCGGTGTCTTTGCCAAAAAGGTTAAATGTATCTATTGTGGCTACTACATGAGAACTCAAAAAACTAGAGGTAATCGTTACTTGCAATGTGCTACAAGTTTTATTAGTAAAGAAACTTGTCCTGGTGTTATGGTTTCAGTTAATACATTAGAAAAAGCAGTTTTAAAAGGTATAAGTGAATTAAGAGAAGTAAACGGCATTGAAACTAATGAAATTAACAACAAAGTTGTTTTTGAAAGTAGATTACAGGATAACTTAGATTCATTAAGACAAGATATTATTTTTTACACTAAAAAAATTGCAGAAGCAACAGAAGCAATAAAGAGTTTATATCTTGATAAGCTAAAGAAAATAATTACGGATGATGAATTTATAGAATTTTCAAGAGAGTTTCATCAAGATAAAGATAAATTTAAAAGGCTAATTGAAATTAGCGAACTTGAAATTGAGCAAGTTGAATTGAAACTAAAAAATGCTCTAAACAAAGAGGATTTACTAGACAAGTATAAAGACATTGAGACATTAGAGCGAATCCATACGGATGCTTTGATTGATTACATAGAAGTGAGTAGAAGATTTCCAAAATCGGTACGGCGTGAAATAAATATAGCTTGGAATTTCTAATTATGTAGTTCAAAGTTCACTGCACCCTCTGCGGCAATAAGGTTTAAACTACATATAAGTATATAAGAAAAATAAAAGTATATAAGCAAACTGACTATAACAAAAAAATTATATATTTATAAGTGTACCCTGCTGAGTTGAGCCAAATACATAACCAACACAAGAACAACACATTTTCAACACAAATTTACCCCTTCCATTTTCTACTACATGTGCTATTATGTGTACAATGAGAAAACTCTCAGAAGCAAAGGAACTTGTTTATACAGGTTCTTTTTTTGCGTAGAAAGGAAGAAAATGTCATGTAATGTGTAAACAATTTACCTAGTTAGACAAATAACGACATCTTATGACAATATTTATGAGTTAAGCTTAAGGCGAAAGGGGAGTTTTAAAAAATGAAATTAACTAGAAACAGAACACTGTCAAATAGAAACTTGGGAGGGTTCGACTATGGAGAAACAAAAAAGAACATTATTAATTACTTTGATTATATGGAAACACTAGAATGGGAATGGGAGAAATTAAACATTCAAAAAGGCTTAACCGCCAATTATGATTTATCGACCCAATATAGAAAACAGCCATATGTTAAGGTTGGAAAAGATGATATGAATTTATCAGCAAAAGAACTTACCGAGGAAAGGTTAAAAGAATGCTTAATAAACTTCTATTGGGCTAAAAATATCCTATCTAAAGAAGAACAGATATATTTAATGGAACATCTTATTAATGGTAAATATGAAAAGGAAATAGTAGATTTATTAGGGTTTACTAACCGCGATAGTAATGAATACAAAAGAATAAAGCTAAGTGCTGTTTACAAGTTTGGTGATTTTTTAAATCTACTTGTAGAAAAGGAACAGGGGAAAGAAATTAATGGAACAAAAAATCTTAACAGATAAAATAATCGGCTTTTGCTTTGACCATGGGGTGCTTGATAAATCGGAAGATGTAAGCACGATAAAAATTATGGTAGAAAAAGGGTTAGAAAAAGAGGAATTTATAGAAAATCTTATCAATACCATTATACATAAAACGCGAAGTCACCCACATGTAGATGTTAAGCAAGTTATAGAGATTTTAATTGAGCTTGAAAAAATAAGACTAGAGTTAGAATATTCAAGGAGGAATTTAGTTTCATAAGATAAATTTTTATAGTAGCATTAACACCAAATTATCAACTTAAAAAATAGCTTGACAGGTCTGTCTATAAAGAATATAGTATCAAGGTCTTACGTGTTAAACAAGCTAAAATCTCATGGGTCAATTCCAGAAAACATGTAAATAATCACGCATTTTAGGAGATAAAACAAACTGTATTGTTTTATCTGACTTAAAATCCCGTGAGGGTTAACCTCGTGCCGGTTCGATTCCGGCCTTGGGCAGACAAATATACTTACAAAAACCAGCACTATAAAAAATAGAGCTGGTTTTTTGTGTTTTCAATGCGTTGACAAAGTCTGATGGGGCTGTCAATTTTAAACTTCCACGCGCTGTTTGCTACGACTTGGTACAACTGCTAGTTGATAGCCAAGGGTATGCATGATTGTGGTTAGGGTTTGTAGCGTTGGATTTCCATTCTCGCTAAGACTTGTATATAGATGCTCTCTAGTTAGTCCTGTTTCATTGGCAATGTTCACCATGCCTTGCACTTTGGCGGCATTACCAAGAGCTTTTGTAATTTGTTTAGGGTCGCCAGTTTCAAAGGCAACTTGAAGATAAGTGTCAATATCCTCTTGACTCTCTAGAAATTCTGATGTATCCCATCTGCTGACTTTTATATTTTCACTCATTTTGTTCATCCAAACCTTCCTGGTCTTTCGACCGCTTACTGCCCTATTGGGCTACGCCAGTTACTCTATCTCTTTCTTGATTGCTTTGGCTCTTCCGTCTTTTAATTTACGCAGCCATTTGGCAAACATCTCGGTTCTATCCACAGTAATCATATTTTTATTGTATTTTATATCTTACATAAAGTCAAGCGTTTTAATGCTATGGGCCCTGCTTGCTGACTAGGGCGTGAGCTTCGGCTCGTACCAGTTCGATTCCGGTCTTGGACAACTTTTATGCAAACAAAATACAGGCTTTCGGCAAAACCCGAAGCCTGTATTTTGTTTGTATTCAGATAGTTAGTGTGTTGCCCGGCCTTTTTTAGTTATAAACAAATATGCGCCAAGTGATAATATTACCAATATCAGACTCATTACTGCTACAACTGTTCCTGTTGAGTCAAAACTATCACTTGTTTGTGGGTTTATACGCGCCGGTGTTGCGCTTGGTATAGTGGTATCGGTTGGCGGCGCAGATTCGCCCGGCCGTTCTATGCTGTATGGCATTGTTTGGGATGGTATTGTTTGGAATGGCATCGTTAGCCATGGTATATTGGGTTCTTCTGCACCTGGTGTCGTAGTTGTTCCTCCGGGAGTAACCGTTGCCGTACCTGAGCCTTCGTGTTCGCCGCCTCTATACTGCAAAGCAAATCTATTTATAAGCACATTATTGGGTGCGTTGTTATCGACCCTAAAGGTCAATATCATTTCGTTGCCAAGCGCGAAGCCTGCCGGAACACTGCCAAAGTAAAATTTGATGTGTGTATAGTGTAAATCGCCCGGTTGCGGTAGGCTAAAGCTAAATGGCTGGTTTGCATTTATACCTGTCGCATAAGTGTGCCATTCGTCACTACCGTAAATGGTGTATAAAATGTCGAAGGTAATGCCTGCGCCGTTAGTAAATGCGGGAAGTTGGGCAGATATAAAGTTTAAGCCACGCCCCGGCATATCTATAACCGTAAAGTTATCAACCGTACCACCTGTATAGTTGTGGAAGTTGCGTAATGTCCAGTGGATGGTTTCGCCAACGCTTACTTCCATTGCATTCGGGTTTTTAACAAGCCTTCTTGCCGTTAATACAACGGTATTTGTGTCGCGCCCGTTAATTACGGCAGTATTGCGGTACTGTATTTCATAAACGCCGCTTGGCATACTGTCAACAGTTACTTCGAAAGAAACCTCAACGGTCTGGTCTACCGCAATAGAAGGAATAGTCCAAGTAAGCCTATTGCCGGAAACGGTTGGCGTAATGTTTGTATTTACGATGCCGTTTATACGTGTAACAGCACTGCCCGCCACTAAAGACATACCTTGCGGGATATCGTCTGTGATAGTTACAGTACCGGAAGCGGCACTGCCGTTGTTTCTTGCGGTAATGGTGTAGGTTACTGTGCCGCCTACAATAACATGGCCGCCGCTTGGTGTACTTGCAGATTTGTTAATGACTAAGTTATAGTTTGGTGTGTAACCGTTACCGCCACCATCATCGTTTAGCTGCCATTGTGCAACAAAGGTCATATTTTGCGTAACAGTTATATTGCCAACATTTGCAGAAGGTATATTTACACCTGTGCCTGCCGGTATGGTTTGTAACCAACCTAAGAAGGTATACCCTGTACGGCTTGGTGTGGCAACTACGCCGCCGTCTGTAGATATTGCCGCATTATGCGCTACGGTTCTATTACCTGGCATCCCGGTTACGTCTGATGGCGTACCAGGTAAAAATGTTACATTATGCATCACAGGTGCCCCTGTGTAGTTGATGTCGAAATTGTTTAGTGCGTGAGTACCAGGGATACTTAGCGTTGCCCAGTCGATATTTTGCGGGTTGCCGCCTTGACCGCCGCCGCTGTAAGCTGCAAGAACATTGCCCGGTATGCCGCGGTTGGCTATGCCGTGGTCATGTGCAGTGTTGGCTGTGTTGCCGCTAAAGGTTACTGTATTGGCGATATTGAGGTTGTTATATGATTCTGTCCAGATGCCGCCACCGTATTCGGTTGCTGTGTTGTTTTTGATTATACCGTTTGTCATGGTAAAATGACTGATGTTTCCAACGTGTACACCGCCACCCAAAGTAGCCGTATTATTTTCAATCGTCCCTCCGGTTTGGGTAAAGAAAGCACCTCCTATGCTAGCGGCTACACCTACGTCTATACTTACACCGCCACCTACTCCGTTTCCGAGCACTCTATTGTCATAGATCAGGCCGTCATGCATGATAAACTCTGAATAGTGCTTCCCTAAATTGTAAGCACCAGGACCGTGCGCAATGCGAACACCACCACCACGATTATTTGCAGTATTGTTTCTTATTGTACCGCTATACATCGTAACTTTTGAGGCATGCACAAGAAGGCCTCCGCCATTTCCATTCGCTTGGTTGTTATAAATCATAATATCATTGTTATTGCCCCCAGGTGTGCCAATAAAACCAATTGACCCTCCAGCAAAGTAAATGCCTCCACCGTTGTTAGTCGCAGAATTATTTTCAAATACTCCTCCTGTGATTACAGCACTTGTCTGCTCATTATCAGGCACTGGAATAAAGCCGCCGCTTCCATCTGGAATAGGGTGTATTCCATTCACTCGTAATCCACCAGAAAAATTTGCAGAATTGTTAATCACATTACCCGAAAACATATATAAAGCTCCTCCGGAAGCAATGAGTATTCCGCCACCAACTGATGCGTCGTTGTTTTCAATGGTGCCGCCAGACATGCTAAATTCACTATCTGCACCCGTGACAAATACACCACCACCATTTGTGGCAGCCTCATTATCATAAATTAAAGCTGTACCAGACATAGTAAAGTTTGCGCCGCTTTGCACGGCAACGCCGCCACCGTGTAGGGTTGCTGTGTTACTCTCGATTGTACCGCCAGACATATTCAAGCTTGCATCATTTCTCACGATAATACCACCACCAATACCATCTGTAGTGTTATTATAAATCAGAGCAGAGCCTGATATATTGACCACCGAAGGATAGTTTCCAATATAAATACCGCCGCCACCTCGGGAAGCCATATCGATGCTGGCATCGAAAATACCGCCATGATTACCTTCGATTGTGCCCCCAGTCATATCTAAAGTGGCACCAGCCGTAATGACACCGCCACCACCACGGTTGCGAGCGATATTTCCTATTACATATCCGCCTGTCATTTCAACAGTAGCATTAGAACGGGCGTGAAAGCCGCCGCCAAAGGCAGTGCTTTGTGCAATAAGCTGGTTATCTAAAATTGTTCCGCCGGTCATAGTGAAACTGGTGTTAGAGTTTACAACAGAAATGCCGCCACCTTCTGCGTGATGACCTTGTGCTCGGTTATTATAAATTAAAGTGGGCAATAAAGGGTTTTCTTCAGACATGTGAAAACTAGCCCCCGTCTGCACTCTCACTCCGCCACCAGTAGCAGTTCCTGAACCAATCGTTGCGAAAATGGCAGCATTGTCTCGGATTGTACCACCAGTCATAACAAAAGAAGAATAGGCACCATTAACGAAAACACCACCACCACTTCTACTCGCCATATTGTCATAAATTAACGCCGTGTCAGACATGGTAAAGGCTGCGCCGTTTTGCACAGCGACACCGCCACCGCCATAGTTGGTTGCTGTGTTGCCCTCAATCGTGCCGCCTGTCATGGTAAATTCGCTATCCGCGTCCGTGACATTTACACCGCCGCCGCGCACTGCCGTATTATCATATATTAACGCCGTGTCAGACATGGTAAAGTTTGCGCCAGTTAATACAGCAACACCGCCACCATTTTCAGTTGCTGTGTTATCTTCGATTGTACCGCCTGTCATGGTAAAGGTACTTGGCACATCTACCCTAACGCCATTTACATTTACTCCACCTCCGTTAGTAACGGCAGTATTTCCTCGTATATATCCACTATTCATTATAAAATGACCGCCGTGTCCCGAAATAACACCACCGCCAGTGGAACCAGAGTGGTTACCTTCAATAACAGCAGTACCTGACATTGTAAATATTGCACCACCTTCAACGCGAACACCACCACCATTACTAAGTGCAGTATTCTGATAAAGATTGATACCTGTCGAGGGGTCAATGTTGAAACCACCTATAACTCCACCTGTCATAGTAAAGCCAGCACCAACACCCCCAATAAAGACTGCGCCGCCACGACCATTTGCAGTGTTTCCTCTTATGAAGCCGCCACTCATGCTAATTGCATCAGGATGGTTAGCAGCTCTGATACCACCGCCATCTGCTTCTGCTGTATTATTTTGAATTAGAGCATCGCCAGAGATACTTACATTACCACTAACATGCAGTATTCCACCGCCATTAGAGTCTGATATATTTCCAGAGATGATTGAATTACCAGAAATGTTAAGTATCGACCCACCACCAGTAATACGTATTCCACCACCGCCAGCAGACCAACCAATTGAAGGCGATTGCACATGATTATTTCTTATTATTCCACCTGTCATATGCATAGCACTATCATCTATGATGTAAACCCCAGCGCCGTTACTAGCTATATTATCTTCAATAATCGCATCTTCAGACATATTAAATGTAGCACCTTGTTGAACACGAATACCGCCACCAGTCGTTGCTGAGTTTCCAGTAATATATCCACCCGACATATTAAACGTACTGCCTGCGCCAGTTACAAGAACGCCTCTCGTTCCCACCCCTGTAATAGTCCCATCCAACATATTAAACGTACCGCCTACAGTCACTGTTCCTGTAATGGTATAAGGCCCATTAAGTATAAGTGTACCCTGACCCTGAACAATAATTTCACCTATTATATCTCCTACAATTGTCGCCGTTTCACCATCCGCAACTGTAAACGGAAAGCTTTCTGTCCCATCTATAGTGATATTATTAAAAGGCACTATTGTAATCGTGGATGTGATCGGCTCATATAATCCATAATCATCTTCTAACTCGTAATCTGCTTCATCTGTATAGTCATAATCGTATGACGGTTCATATGTCTCATAACTATCATCCCCAGCTACATTGGTGTAGTCTGTTTCGGGGGTTACTTGCTGGCTTATATAAATATCATTACCATTGGGCGCACTGGTGTCCGCCATTGTAAAAATGGGTACGCTACTTAATATAAGTATTACTGTCAGCAGCAGGGCGGCTGCTTTTTTCACATATCCTGTTTTGCCCATAGTTTTATTAAACATTAAAATCTCTCCCCTTGTTTGGTTTTAGTTTGTTTTTGGTTTTTTCGGTATTTACTGCTGTATCCAACGCAATAGCTGTATAAAATCTAAAGGTCTATCGCTGTCGCTGTAATGCTCGAATCTCATAACCCACTCGTTTCTATCTTCGTACCCCGCTATGCCTATTAAAATATCGCCGCTTCCCTCGTTGGTTACATAAAACCTAAATGTTTCGTAGGTAGAAAGCCGTATTTGACGTTCGAAGGCAAAGCCGTAATTTGCGATAATGGCATCAACGCCTTGTTGGTTATCTGCCGTTGCCAACGCCGCCAAGATTTGCGGTGTCCTGTCAATGTGGATAGGTTCCGGCTCGGCTTCTTCGGTTGGTGTGTCGGGTTCATCCGTAGGTAGTTCAGGTTCATAGTCCGGAATGATGGGGTCGTTATCGGTTGGTGCGTCCGGTTGCGGTTCTTCCACCTCCTGCGGTTCAGGGGTCGGCATAGGTTCTGGTTCGGGTTCTTGGGCTGGTGTGTATTCCGGCTTTGTGGGTTCGGGTTCTGTGGTTGACGGTTCTTCTACAACAACCTCTATAACCTCGGCCGGTTCGTATTCCACAAGCTTGTCCACTATATAGATAGGCTCGTATGGCTGAGATATGTCGTAATAGTTGCGCCATACCGTAAAATACAACACAGCGGAAACAGCGCATGCCGCTGCAATGCTTGCGGTTATGATATATGCCTTGTGCTTTGCAAATAGCGAGGCGGTTTCGGCGGCGGGCGCAGCAGCGGGCACATAACTTGCCACAAATGCGGTTTCTTCTGCAAATAATATACCGGCAATGGGTATAAATGCAGTGGCATTAGCATCGTATCTTTTGTCTTTGGCTTCCAGTTTCGCTTTTATTGTGTTTCTTGCCTTAAACAATGAATGGCGAACATAACCCGAAGAACATTCCATAACCTGTGCAATTTCTTCCGTATTAAACTCTGCATAGTAGTACATATAAATCATTTTCCATTGTTTTTCGGGCAATGACTTTATTACTTGCAAAAGTTCTATACGGTTTTCTTTGTCTTGCAGATATGCTTCCGGCAAAAAGTCTGTATGAAGTTCGGGGTAGCTTTCTTTCTGCTCGTCATCCACGGTTATAACAAACTGTTGTAAACGCAGATTGGTATTGCGCTTGCGCAGGCAGGTGTATATCGCAATTTTCCGCAGCAGTGCCATAAATGTTTCACCTTTTAAGGTTCCTGCTTTTTTGAAGACATTAAGGAAGGTATCTTGCACTACTTCTTCTATATCTTCTTTGCTGTCACAAAATTTATGGCATACAAAAGCAATGTGTCCACTGCACCTTTTATATATTTCTGTAAAGGCTTGTTCGCTTCCATTGTTTAACTGTTCTACTAAACCATGAAGTTCTTTGCTTTTGCTGTCTGTGGTAAAAATTTTAATACACCTCTCATTCCCTATTATGACCAACTGCACATAAACTATGTGAGAAGTATCACCGTTCTAAAAAAAGTATTTCGCTAATCGACAGTAAGTCGCCCTCATTATAGGGCATAATTTTTTTGAAGAACTTTAACTTAGATGCCAATCTCTCTGAGTACAACCCCAATGCGCTTGCAACATGGGCCGGGGATAATTCAATCGACTTTGCTATTTCGTCAATGGTGGCATCTAAAACAGAGTAATAATAAATTGCCTGCTTTTCCTCGTGCTCAAAATCGGTAATTAAATTGCATAGTACAAACCGGACATCATCGTTTTCGATAAATGCTTTGGGTATATTGGGGTTTTTAAGATGCTGCGGCAGTAAACACGTCTGCCAATCATAACTTTTTTGCATTATCCCACTCATACAATTCCTCCCTTCATGCTTAAATTTTGTGTGTGAAATTCTTTTGCAAAAATCCCTTACACTTATATATTGACATGAAGTTTGCAATCCGCTTGCGATTTTTGAAAAAAATTTAAAAAAATTTTCCTGGTGATTACGAGCTTATGTATTTGAGCCCTGTTGGGCTCGTGTTAGTCGTGTTTTGCTTGATATTTATATTTTTCGTTAGCAACATATCGGCGCATAGCTCGTTCTTTCACTTTGTTTTGGCGTACTCGCTCTTCATCAAGCAACCCTTTACATATAACCAATGCATCTTTAGGTGTTTCTGGCCTGTCTACACAGTATGGGCAGGCCAAGTCATTACAGCTTTTTGTTATCCATTTATCACATTGTGGGCAAAAATCGGCATCATATCTACAAAAATAAAGAATTGCTCCATTGCAATCATCGCATTTTAACTTTGAATGTAAAGTGTAGTTTCTCCATTTCCGGTAAAATATTTGTTTAGTCTTGCTTTTCTTCACGCAAATCACCTATCCACTAAATCTGCTGTTGATGTCTGACACAGTCAATCAGATAACACCCATATATACACCACAATTTAATCTTGACTTCGGGCTTGAAGCCACCGCTCATAATTTTTGCATGCGTTTCAATAATATCACTGAGTTTTTTATTGCAAGAAAGGATATATTCTTCTTTTTCGGCAGGAGGGCAGTCATCATCTGTTTCTATGTTGGCAATATCTTCATCTATACCTTTGATCACATCAGATAATAGCCTTTCACCCGCTTCCGGGTTGCCATTGACTTTTGTTCCATAAAAATATGGAGCCAACCATGTAATATCCGGCCAATATCTCGAATTATCGTACATACAATTATGCTTTTCATATTCACCACATAAGAAATATAAATCCGCTACTTGGCTTTCGCCGATATAATCATCGCGCCTTACTTTTTCTATCTTTAGCGTATCGGCTATTTTTAGTGCTTGTTCTATTTGCCCAAGATAATACAGACAAACCCCAAGCCCATAATGGACACGCAAGTCATTTTGATGTTCTGATAAAAGCGACTCAAACATTGCTTTTGCTTCTTCGTAAAAACCATTGCTGTAAAGCGCAACGGCGTAATTGTATTGATAGTCTAACTTATTTTCCAGTTCACAAGCCTTTTTGAAAAGCGACAGGCTTCTTGCCGCATCGCTGTCGAGATAAAGACGACCCAGTGCATCAAAGGCATGAGACGTATTGGGTGAAAGGGCTATTGCTGCTTCAAGGTAACAACGAGCCTCCTCGCCACTTCGGCTCCAATCTTCATGGTAAAACGCAAGGTTTGTGTATAGCCGAATTTTATCGGCGGGGGATAAATCGTCGTTCAGAATTGCTTCCATGGGGGAGATGCAGTCAGCATAGTCATATCGCAATTCGTTGTACACAGAAGCAAGTTGACATATAGCTGCAACATCTTTCGGGTTTTGCAAAAGTAACGATT
>Ga0131853_10003864_pt1 | contig 26892 bp, 13 predicted proteins | sample TergutLab28metaG_FD_92764 | JGI IMG/M metagenome (GOLD analysis project Ga0131853, IMG submission 92764) | Labiotermes labralis P1 segment gut microbial communities from Petit-Saut dam, French Guiana - Lab288 P1 (version 2) (version 2) | ecosystem: Host-associated > Arthropoda: Insects >... | reverse complement strand
TGCAAGCGAACATCAAGTCTTGTTTCAAATTCAAAGGAGAACACCTGCAGAAAAATACAAAACGCTTGAAAACTTTTACAGAAAAGGTTCTATCTCGTACATGTCTTTGAATGGTTTAAAAGATTCAGAGTGAGATGTGAAGACCTTGCAGATGATTCAAACAGTGGGTGGCTGTTAACTGCCCAAAATCTGTAAAAAGTTGCAAAAGTTTGTGAATCAATGGCAAGAATACATCAAATGACACTAAAATTAATAAAGGAACAACTGCACATTAACCACAAGTTGGTTTGGCAGGTTCATCACATTTATTGGAAAGAAGAAACTCTGAGCGAAGTTTGTGTCATAGTCCCATGGATGAGCAACAGGAGAAAAGTCACAATTTGTGATGGTAATTCCACACAGTCTCATGGATGAGCAGCATGAGAAGAATCACAATTTGTGTCATGCAGACCTGTCACACCAACTCAATGCACTGTCACTGAAGATATGTTGGGTGTTTCAATACAATCCTGACATATAATGTCAGAGCATGGAATACAGACCAAAATAATCACTGAGACACCAAAAATTTTGCTAGCACAAGTTGAAAATCAAAACTATGTTGATCACTTTTTTGAACAACAGGGCATGATCCACAAAGCACCTGTGCCTGAAGGACGAGTACACAGTGAATTCCTTGTATAGCTGCTATGAAAGTTATTGCAGCAGATTTTGAGAGTGAAATTACAATTCAGAGAGAAAGGTAATTAGTTCCTTTTGCACAACAATGCCCCTGCTCATTCTGCATAATAACAAAGTTCTTCCTAGCAAATCACAGTGTGGTGAAGATCGACCACCTTATTCACTTAACCTGGCACCAGCCAACTGTCCCTGTTCCCTAAAGTGAAAACCACCCTCCAAAGATGAAGCCTTCAGGACACTGAGAACTTTGAGAAGAATGTATCGACCAAATTAGACACAGTTACTTTGGATGTCTTTGATAACTGTTTCGTGCAAATTTAACAAATATGTAAAAAGTGTGTTGCAGTCAAAGGAAATTACTCTAATGGCAAAAGTTTTCTTATTTCATGTGTATCTGTTTTTATACGCCAAACTCCAGACCTTCTGTTTGACCTTGTAGACTACCATCTATGGAAACAACAAGAGAAGGCCCAGGTATCAGTAAAGATGTAAAACTTTCTTGCATTTTGGTATGTTATATCATGATTTATATCTAAATATCCTACTACGGAAACATTAGTGACCCTCTTTTCTGCCTCCTAACTGGATTCTTACTGTACATGAGAGCAAACAATATTCATATACATGAAACAAGGGAGAAAAGTAAATACATCAATTTAATTTAAACAACCCATAATACATAATGCTATGAAATGGAAAGAAATCAAGCGAACCTAGAGTATGACACACTTCAGTTTCTTCCTCTTGCTCTTGTCTTTCCCTCGGCCGTTGATTGTTTTATTATCTTCAATCTTCCGCGATCGAATTTCTCGCATCAGGTCGAAAAATACCTGCAAATGCGCATAACTCCACTTGTATAGGCTAATACCACATTGAAACTGTTAAGATTTCAAACTGCAGAGGGGAAAAGAAAAAACAATGGCTGCCTCTCTTCAAATCAACGAATGAAGATCACATGACATGAGGCATCACTTTGTCTATGCTTTTAATTCTTGAGCAATAGCTGTCACAAAAACTTTCAATCTTTGAGCTACTTGCTGACAGGCATAAGATGGAAAAAAAACAGTTTTATATTCTCTACAGTATAAGTAAAACATAAAAAACCTTATAAAACAGAGGTGGTGAAGCAATGGCTTGTGGATCATATCAGAGAGCCAGAAACATGTGGATCACATCATGTTCTAATCATGCACAACGATTCCTTTGAAGTAAAACTACTGCTCTGAAAACTTAATGTTATAGACCTACACACTTCTGCAACACTTGCCAGTACACTTCATTAAATAATTTTATATTACATATTCTTTTGATATGGAATGAGTGTAAGGAGAAATCTCATTAATTTCCCAACTCCAAAAAAATAACGTTCATTCTCACAATTCAGGTTATATTCATTCTCAGGACCTTTACAGATACACTGCCAACCATCAAAGTCATTTCAACAGTATAATATACATGCCATGAAGGGGGAGGAACTAAGGAACCTCAAGCAAGCCCATCCCATTGCAACTTTGTGAGGCTGACCAGAAACTGAGCTCTTGTCCACCATGTGTGTGCAAAGTAGGATGGGAGAGTATTCCAAATTCAGCCACTACTAAGGCGCCAGTTATTTACGAAAAAATTGAATCTGAATTAAATTCAAACCTGAAACCTTGTTTCCCGAATAGAACAAAATGGAAAAGGTATACTCAATGAAGCATTCATCAAATGTGTTCCTCATGATTTTCGTACACCTGACCTGCCTTGATCTTCAATTTCTGTTGACATAAATCTTGTAGCATATTACATTTCTTTCTTCTACATAAAACCTCAATGATGCAACAAATAAGGTACAAGATAGTATGTGAAACATGTTAAACATCTTTATTTCCACAGCCTTCTTTACCTACCAGTCAGGTGGTAATACTGTATCACCAAACACATGATACAGCATTTAAACCACAAATGAATTTTACATATATAGGAATTACTTTAATTTCCATTAGGTTTTCAATTCCAATTTCCCTCTGCATGTTCTGCTTCCTACAGACTTTGGTTGTACCATCAGCAGGTAATAAACAATGCTCCAAATCACACTGTGATGATTTTGCCTGTCAGCAATAATGTAACAGAATTTATACTGCTGGTAACGTATGTAGATAAGTATGTTACTATAGCACTTGTATGTAACTGTTGGTTTGCTAAGTTAGGCAACCCTCCCTGTACAGGAGCATCGGACAGACAGAAGGTATGGTTAAGTTCCTCCTGGAAATTGCTGCATGTTACTGAACTCTACAATGAGCATAATGCTCAATGTTATTTACACACTATACAGTAACTGTGGCAGTTATGTCAAATTAAATGACATGTAAGTTTACCACAAGTGTAAGAGGGTCAACAAAGGAGGCTGCTATGACCCACTTTAAAACACTTGCATGGAAAGGAATGTGAAAAAATGCCAAGATGCAGTCAGGATAGTTGATACCACAAGCTGACAAACAAAGAAGATGCTTCCCAAGTACAAATCAAACATCTGACATAAAAAAAATACCAATGAAGTACACCACAAGTAGCAGCCACAAAATCAGAAACTGAATTACCAACATCCAAATGTTATTCACTCTAACATACATATTTTCAACAGATGTAATCCACATCCCACAATAAAATCAGCTGCAGAATGCATTCTGTTGCACTTAAATGTAAAAAGCTGTCAATTCTGCAGCAGTACTCGTATAGGAACATCATTTTATTTGATGACTATCACCTGTCACCTCCTATCAGCTCATGAAACTCAGATGTACTTGGATATGAAATGAACAGCATGTTTCTTAGAGGGGACACATGTCCAGAAGATAAAGGAAGATACAGAGTGGCCCAGAAGTCAGTTACCCAGTTAATAAAATGTACACTAAAATGCAGTTAACCGAATGTTGGGCCATCCTGTATTTCCAGCAGCTTCTTTGAATACAGTGAATAACATCCTCTTTACGGAACTGAAATATGCTGAACAAAAACAAGTGAACCCTCCTTATCACTGCAAAATGGAATACCAATGGGAGCCATTTTGTCTATTACCACATGAAATGGTATGAATGAGGACTGGATGTAAGTTTTCATGTAAGATAATATCCCTAAATAATTCCTGTGTGTCTCACAAGAGATTAGACTTGCAGGAATTAGTAATATAAATGTGTCCAGATATTTAATCAAATGCTACATTTCACTGTCCACTGCAATCACACTTGTAACTCCAGAGTTGACAACACCATTTCCACCTTTCAGGCCAAGTTTTTAATTCATGAATGCCAACCTCAGTTTAAAACCCTAACTTATGTGAAGTTACAAATTATACTGGTCCATGAACTCACTTTGCTCTACTTCAAAATATTCCTGGAATTCCAATGAGTAATACTTTTTCAACACAAGCCCAACTAAATCTATCCATTCAGAAACCATGCAACATGCACTGAGAGGCTGGAGCCCATCTCACATTGCAGTGTGCTTGTTCCAGAATCCCTCTGTGCCTTACTGAATTGTTGAATTGGGCATGAAGAATCTATCCCTATACCAAAGCACATGCCAGATATCACTTCCTTGGACTTATTTTTATGGTGGTACCTCAAAAGCCAAAGTATATGCCAGCCACATCTGAGGCCTTGCAATGCTATGAGCATGCATCTTTGATGTGGATGCCATGTTACTATTGTCATGGCAGAAAAAGTATGGCAAGAAAATGAGTACAAACTTGACACAATTCATTCTGCAAAAGATCGGAGGTTGAAATTTACTAAACTGTGCCAACCGTTTCTATTACTGACATGCTAAGAAATTCTATGAACTTCCCACCCTCATGCTGAAATTGTATTCCTTCAATTGTTATAGTTTTCTCACAGCAGCGGTCTGAAATGGAGAAAGTTTAACAAGAACAGCATGTATTACTCCTCTACTTTATACTAATACAACTTCTTAAGGGCAATTAAATTGTTCAAAACATATTTCTTAAAAATGCATACTTCACTTGAACTGACTATATATATATATATATATATATATATCAGATTTTCCATTACATCCTTCCAATCTACAAACGAAAGGTGAACAGAAACCAGGCCTGTTCTGTACGTGTTATAAATCACATCATTAAAAATAAAAATGACAACACAACTGATTTTAAGCACTCACAGTGGTTCACTGTTAAACATTGATCACATTTTTAGGTGTTGGCACCATACAGAAGCAGTTGGTGAAGATATGTAGCATGCTCCCTCCGTCTAATGGGTCAGGTCTTTGGCCCAGAATATGGAGACAGCATGTTAACAACACAGCCCACTTCTACACAGCACCAAAACCAAAAAACAAGGATCAACATTAAAAGAACACCATTTTCAGACATTAACATAAAACATTACAAGCACTTTTCCTCAACAGCAATGCTGAAATACTGTACATTAAACATCTTACATCTTCCAATAATATGAACACATTTTTTAAAATGACAGCTTCTACATAGCAATCAACTTATTTATATATGACATCACTCTACACAGTTAAACAGCAGCAGCTAAGCAAGAAACAAGGAAGCAAGTGGATTACACACAACAATTAGCAAACATGAAAAGCAACATAGAAATTCAGCACATTAACCTGATCACAAAGCATTCCCCATTAACACAAAATGTGACCAAGAAGCAATGAATTGACTTTCCAAACTACTCCACAAGGCTTATATTTTGTATCTGCATCACACAATCATGACTAATTATGTGCATTTTTTGTGTGACATGGGTGTTCATAATCATGTTAAAATTCTTACAGATACAACACAAACATTTTAGTGGTGTATATGGTAACTACATAGTAAATATAAAAATAGATAAATCAAAAATCAAGAGCTCTCCAGCATATGCTAAAAAGTGTTAAGAAATTTTACAATTCTGTTATCATGGATAAAAGTGATCACTTAACAATTTCTGTCTTCATTTTGAATGCTGTAATCACCTAAGGCTAAATTAATCTGTCCATGACATTAAATGCCAGTGACAATACAGTATTTTCAGAAAATTTATAGGTTCATTCTTGCATATTAATTAGCAAATGGGTATCTGTTACTGATGTGCTGTCAACAAAATTATTTAAATTCCAAACCAAGACTACTTCAAGATACATATAAACCTTTACCATTCTGAAATATATGTCACAGTCACAGACAACAGCAGTGACTTTCAATCAATTTAATTAAACAAAGAACATGCAGAATTTTGTTTCTGTATCTTGAAAGTAAATGAACACAAACTGCATGGATTAAGGAAGCACAAACATGAATTTCATAGCACCACTTGAATTCTATCATACAGCACCAAAAGCAAATGCTTCCATATTTGTTACTTGGCACTTACAAAATAAGAAACGCTTGAAAGAGGACATGATAATGTGAAATGATTAATTCTAAATCACCTCTGCCTCTTCAAATTTAAGCTACTTCATACTGTCATGAAAATAATGTGGGAAAAAATACAAGAAATAAATTAATCTGTCACAAATAAAAGAAAAACTCAGTTGTCAGGGCAAGGGATTAAAAGCACATGTTACTGGCTCTCTGCGCATTTCTGAGTTGTGAAGGATTAGATCTGCTATGTTTTAGTGTCACTTAACAGTAACAGTACTAGCAGTGTTTTAGTGACACTTAACAGTAACAGTACTAGCAGTGTTTTAGTGTCACTTAACAGTAACAGTATTAGCAGTGTTTTAGTGTCACTTAACAGCAACAGTACTAGCAGTGTTTTAGTGTCACTTAATAGCAACAGTACTAGCAGTGTTTTAGTGTCATTTAACAGTAACAGTACTAGCAGTGTTTTAGTGTCACTTAACAGTAACAGTACTAGCAGTGTTTTAGTGTCATTTAACAGTAACAGTACTAGCAGTGTTTTATTCACAGCTCTCATGACAGTACTGTTCCCAGATATCACAGCAGCATACTTCACATAACTGATACGCTGATATTTTTTTTTTAATAAGAAGGAAATAAGGTGCATGCTTAAAAAAAAACATATTACCATACACAACTTCTGGACCCTATAACGAATGGCACTGGTGCTGCTCCCTCACAAATTTGCACAACTTCCTAGTTAGTACAGTGGAAAACATATGAGAAGGAACCCAGATGGACAGAGAGCTCCAATGGGGTGATGTACATGTTGTGTTTCATTAAAATCTGTCAATTAGTATCCATAATACAGACACCAGCCATTCAATCACGAAACGGATGGATGGACACACACATCTGCTAACAGTTTTCTGAAGATGAAACTGCATTTCTTTGGAACACTAAAAGTAGTGTTCAGTAAGTCCTGTGTGTTAAGTTCAATACCATTAAAACCTTCATTCTTAAAAGCAATGAACATCATAAGAACTAAATGAACACTTATGCTTGTGTACAAACCTCAACATTTTCTATAAATTTAGGTGACAAGGCAATACAAGACAGAAACAGGAGTTGCAAAAAGTGTTGTTTCTTTCAGCATTTCACTCCCAGTGTTTGCTGAGGGGTTGATATTGTTGTGTCAGTTTCAGTTTAATGTTGTGCAATCGACACACATTTGTTTTGTGAGCTGTCAATAAACCTTTTATTACTCCTCTACTATCATGTCCTGTGTTCAAGGATACTTAACAAATCAGGCACACTCTGCATGGAATGTTCAATGTTTGTAGTTACAGTATAGGCACTGCAGCAATAATGCATATATCTGGGAGATAAGAATACTGCTAAACACAATATATGTCATCTGACAATGCTTAGGAAGCTGTCAAAAATTCCAATCATAATTCCATTATACTGAAAGGTATAATCAACCCTGTCCACACTACGAAGGCTCCACTCAGGGGCACAACACGCCTGTAGTAAAGGTCTAAATACATCGGGACCAACGATGGCTCCTACCCACTATCTATTCTTTCATTCACAGCTCCACTGTTTCTTATCCTTAGCATTACATGGAAGTGTGTGGTCAACTTTACACTGTGGCTGCTTTATTCTCTGGAAGAAAACGTTGTACCCACAGAACAGGAGGCTGGGTGGACCCTAGAAGTGGGCTGGACATTTCAGAGAAGAAAAAATTCTCTTGCCACTACCAAGAATCCAATGGATCATCTACCCTAGTCTCTAATACCAACTATACTATCCTGGCTCCCATACACAGATAGTAGGCAAAGGTTGAATTTCTATAAACTTGCTACATGGTCAACAACATTCACAAACACAAAGTTCTGAGTTCTTAAATTCGAACCACAAAGCAAGATCAAAAGTCTGATTGTCCTGAATTTTGCACCTAACAGCAGATTCAGCATCAAAAACACATAACACAATCTGAAAAACTGGGATGAATTGAAATAACTTGGTTATTATACAAAGTCATTAAAAATGCTGTTTTCTGTCTTTGCCACAAACTGTTTAGTACAGTGGATACTGCCATCAAGAATTCTGGATTTGCTGACTGAAAAAACTTGCAGTGAACACTAAAGGAGCATAAACTTCAATACAGCATTTGCTACACTGTTAATAAGGGAAGAATTTCATGCAGGCCGACTGAAAACGTGACAACTGATAAAACCCAGGAGCTTATACTACATGCTAAAATTGATGTTGAAAAACGGCACTAATGTTTATTACCTGTTAGTAAAATTTCTGACACAACAGTGTTTAGCTTTCTGATGAGTGAGTGATGTATTCTGTCACGATGGTGAAGGAAATTTCTCAAGTTGAACTTACTGCAAATTTGGTTCAGTTGAAGCACACAATTTGAGAAGAGTAATCACAATCATTATTTGGAAAAATATAATATAAGCTAGTGTATCCAGCACCTCCAGAATCAAAGGGTTGCAGGATATCACAATTTCCTGGATACCAGAACATAAACCTAATGTGTACAGACTGAGAGATCAAAAACAACTGGAGAAAATGGAAATTTCAACTATTTGGATTGCCTGGTAACAAATGATGCAAGATATACATGGGAAATTAAATCCAGGATTGCCATGGCAAAAACAGCATTCAACAAGAAGACACTTCACCAGCAAACTGAACTTAAATCCAAGGAAGAAACTTGTAAAATGCCACATATGGAGCATAGCTTCGTATGATGCCGAAACTTAAGATATTTCAAAAAGTAGACCACAAATATCTTGAAAGTTTTGAAATGTAGTGCCGGTGAAGAATGCATATGAATTGGACAAATTGTGTGAAAAATGAATATACAAAGAGTCAAGCAGGAAAGGAACATCTTGCATACAATACAGGAAGAGGCTAAATGAATTAGTCACATCTTGCACAGGAACTACTATCTGAAACATTTTACTGAAGGTAAGACAGAAAGGAAGATGATGTAAGCAGCTACTGGATGACAGGATGGCCTTAATGAAAAATGGGGGTACTGGAAATTGAAAGAGGAAGCACTAGATCCCCACTCTCAGAAAAACTTGCTTTGGAAGAAACTATGGACCTTTCATACGACAGACTAGGTGAAGATGACCTAATGTGTATCTTGGTGTACCCAGCAAGCTCATGGACTGATCTAACCATTCAATTTGTCACTTGATATACTGTCCTGTTTTACCCACCACACACACTGTTCCCTTTCCATTGCTACTTATGTAACAGGGTGTATACAGAGACTAAAAAAAGATGACAAAACACCAAACACACACTGCTGTTACTACTGTAACTGTTCACTTATGTAAATCTGCCATATAAATAGTCCTTCTTAATCAACTTTTGCTTTTGAACTACCAAAATCCGTGCTGGGTGCTGCCAACAGACAGAACTGTGAAACACAATCAGCCACTGTCAATTTCTGGGTAATATAGCTTTATGGATCATCCAATGTTGGATAAACCAGCTTTTACTGTGTATATATATACAATCAGATGATACATATTATTTAAAAGGCTGCTTCAAATAAAATATCAGAAAACTTAAAAATTCCATTACTACTGACTACACAGTAAAGCGGAACTGACGTCAGCCATGTTATGTTTTGGAAAAGCTAAGAAAGTGATGCAGTGCAGGACATTAAGTTCACATAAGGTGACCAATAGAATGCACTGTATGAAACAAGTCAAGTTTGTCCTGTTACTTCCTAACATGGCATGAAATATTTCTCTGCTGAACATTATTTGGCACTGTAACTGAAAACATGTGAAACTGGCCAGCAAAATGCTGCAGCAAATAATATTCATGTCAGCAAAAATGGATATTCTGTGACAATTACTGCACTTCTGAAGAACCATCACTCAAAGATGCCAAACCTAACACTGTGATGAAGCTTCAAACTACTCTATTTTAGAAAATAGATCTATTTGCCCACAATGGCCAAAAGTGCAGTATACAAAAACTGAAATGATTATGTTCAGTGTCCTAAAATGAGGTTTGAGTCAGACTCCCTCAACTGCACTCTGCACACATTTCATTCTATGAAATAGATCCTTTGGCTGTGAAACAACAATGACAATTTCTAACCTTCCGTAGAACACCAACAATTTACAAAACATGTCACGTCACAAAATAGTGCATGAACCAACATGTATTGCTCACTACAGTAACTTCAGAAAGAGAGTATGAAAAAATTCATAAGTCATAAGAAATTTCTACACTATCTTCCACAGTCTCAGAAAATGATATGAGATTTAAGTCTCACAATTCTTACCCAAACACAATTTTCCTACAAGGTTGCAATTACACTGCACATTATTGTACCCTGCCAGTTTGTCAACTTTCCAATGTTCTGAGAACTGTGAGCAACAGTACCATTACAGCAAAGTACACACAATACAGAGAACTACTTACATAACAAAAAATAAAAAAAGAAAAATTCCCACCTTGTCCACATTGTCCCTCGTTTTGGCTGACGTTTCTACATACGGTACACCCCACTGCTGTGCTCTTGCATTAGCCTCAGCAAGGGACACTTTCCTTTTCTCATCCAAGTCACTCTTATTCCCAACCAGAAGGAACGGTATGTTCTCATCATTCTTTACACGAAGGATCTGATCTCTGTAGCAATCAGATACAATTTAATTGTTTGTTATATCATTACCATTATGATCATCTCTTAGTGAGTATCACTCAGCAACACAAAGTACCAGAACTCACTCAGTACATCCTCAGTACTTAAAAGACTCCTTCCTGTTTGTGTAATTCAATATGATGAGTTTTAATTATGCAATATATGAGGCACTACCAATCCTAAGTTCAACAAAGCCCTGACAATGTGATGATTTTGCTTCTGCAAAATAGAAATCTGTATTTGATATTCCCCTTTATGTATGACACATTCCATCTCCACTCAGGCATGTTACTATTAACCCTTTGGCACTGGAATTAAATTTGTGGTTTTAAGGGAGTGGTCAGGTGAAGTTCTGATAAAAAAATTCCTTTGCACTTGAGCACAGAAGTGCCATAATTGACATATCCTCAGCAACAATCTGAGTTGTCCTGCAGCTCTGAGCATCACACCATTCAACACCTACAGTCATTGTTTGGCACCAAAGGGTTAAATTTGTGACATGATAACCAACTTTCCTTAAAAAGAAGTACATGAGAATTATAATTATAATTTTACCATAATGAAAACCACAATAAAATTACATAAACCTTAACCAGCATAACCCATCACAAAATTCACACCTGTTGGAAGTATAAAAATATGTACAAATACCAAATAAATATTTGTTTTGAGAACTGCAATCTTCTGGGTTATTACATAGTGAGTAGTGGTAATTTCTTACTGACATTTCAGGACAACCTATCAGTCCCATCTTTAGGTGATGTATTGTTGCAGTTGTTTGGACAACTGCAACAATACATCACCCAAAAAAAAACCAGGCCTAATGTATATGCACCATTTGTAGTGGTGTTTAAACATAACAATTCAACCTACATCTTTACACCAAACACATGCACAGTAATGCAGGAATCTCATCTACTTGCTAATTCTGGTGCAGAAAAGACCAATCTTGAAACACTGCTCATTTTCTCACCTAAACTCCTGAGTAGCTTGGAAGCTTTCATCTTCTGTTATTGAAAAAACACAAAGAAACCCCTCTCCACTGCGAAAGTAGTTGTCCCTGAAAGCATTATTAAATGAACATTGAGCACAGTGTGACAAAATTAAACTGCATGTCTACATACCACACGCTACACTAAAGAGTGACATACACACCTAATAGCAGCATAATCTTCTTGTCCCGCTGTATCTAGAATATCAATCTGTACCTCTTCCCCATCCAATACTACTTTCTTACGATATGAATCCGCTTTCGTAGGTTCATAATCTTCAACAAACTGTAAATAATACAAACAAGCATTATCCTTCTTTTCCTTTGAATTTTACACCAACAAGACGTTACTTTTAAATATGTCTAACCTCATCATACATGAACTGAAGTGTCAAAGCAGATTTTCCAACACCTCCACTCCCCACCATAATAACTTTGTGAAGCGCAGGTTGTTGATTTGGTTTTTTCGACATGATGTCACCTATGGATATGTTCAGTACAAATGACAAATGCTGAAAAATACAAGTGACAGATGAGGTGATGCAGTCATCTACTGCACCGTTAGTTGAATTTCACAAAGACTTTTAAACATATATCACCAAAATAACCGTATTCACTGGTTCCGATACACATCAATTTCTACACGAATTATCTGATTAGGTCACACTATTCTCACTAAACACTACGCATCATACCGGTGGTGAGTGTTTTCCGATCCAGTTCTTCGGGCTCGAGGAAGTTACGTTGTAACGGTCACGCACTCATATGGTACTCCTGAAATCTGTATGGAAGGTACACAACACAGTAACACCTCAATAAGGCTTTTACCACACTGTTTCAAGCGGCGAATTCGTTCATTAATTCCACCAACAACTACCGTAACTAAGAGGCGTTGTCTGCTCCCACCAAAGCCAGCATCATTGAGTCGTTGACCTTTCCCATTGCTTTGACTTTAATTTGTTCAGTATTAGAACAAGAATTCGAGTTTAAGTAACAACAAATATTATGCTGAATTAAACAAGTATGCAATTAGTTTCATCCCTCGTGAACTAATATATAATTATTGGTTTGAGGTTGACTAATCATTAGTCAAATTTAATGTCCCATCTTCACGCTCTGCCAATAGCATTTGTGAACACTTACAATATACAGATTGGCATTAATGTAAAGTTTGACCAAAATATGAATCTGTTCATTTTAATATTGAATAGTACGTTTCTTTACGCGAATCTTCCGTAAACTGTCAGAGCGCGGTAAATATAATAAACATGCAAAACGGGGCATCGTAGTTGGCAACATTGTGCTACAGCCCACAGTTCCTTTCCTTTCCCAGCAGTCAATTTTGACGTGTCTACCACGGATCTCTCCAGATAGCGACACGTGAGACGCTGGTACTTTACGGATTATTACGCCTTTGAGTACATGTTTAATCCGCGTGCGTCTATGTGTAAAAAGGCGATGTAGTGGTACTGTTGGTTGGTAGTGAGGTTATGTTGTATCTTAGGGGTGGGGACACAAATTAATTTAATAACACTATTGATGTATGGTATATGCAGTATGCCATATTTACCATACATGACTTTATAATTGTATGTAGATGTACCTTGGCCTCTGTTTCAGAAAAGCACCGTGTCGGCTGTGTATGAATATGAGCGGAGTGAGGTTGGAGGTTCAGTGGTCGCCAGTTCACCCCGATAAGTGTATTACCTGGGGAACAGAAATATATCTTTATGAAGTATCTTCTCTGAAAGATGTTTCAAAATTATCATGTATGACTGGAATATTATTTGTGCCAGTGACAGTTGTTACATATAGATACTTGGAAGATAACACTAATGCAGTCATTATTTTCCATTAGGTTCAAAGGTATCAGATACGACAGTAGCCAATTTATTGGCAATAAACTCAAATCATCATTATGTTAAATGTGTTGATATCTACCCACAACCAGAACCAGACATTTTGCTGGCCATTGGCCAAGCAAATGGGAAAGTAGTTCTCACAACTTTCGGACCTACAGCATTTGATGCACTTGGACTTACAGGCAAAGAATTAGGTAATAATCACACCCTGAAGTTTTTTAGGTACTTTTAATTGTTTCCAGTAGGTTAATGTGTATAAGTAACAGGATTCTGTTTTGAATAAGGAGGAATTACCTGAGAAGTTAAAGGAATTGATCATAGTACCTGTGTATAAGAAGGGTGATAAAACAGATTGTAGTAATTATAGAGGAATTTCATTTCTCAAGTACCTACAAAATTCTATCCAACATCCTCCTGACAGGGTTAACTCCATATGCAGAGGAAATTATTGGGATCATCATTGTGGATTTTGACTCAACAGGTCAATTACTGACCATATATTCTGTGTTCATCAAATACTTGAGAAAAAATGAGAATAAAACTAAGCAGTGCATCAGCTATTTATAGATTTCAAGAAAGGCTGTGATTTAGTTAGGAGGAAGGTCTTGTATAATATTCCCATTGAGTGTGGCATCCACATGAAACTGGTAAAGCTAATAAAAATGTGTCTGAATGAAACCTGCAGCAAAGACCAGGTAGGAAAACATTTGTCTGACATGTTTCCTATTAAGAATGGTTTGAAACAAGGAGATGCTTTATTGCCATTGCTTTGTCAGCTTTGCATTAGAGCATGCCATGAGGAGGGTTCAGGTAAACCAGAATAGCTTGAAATTAAAATAGTACACATCAGTTTCTGGTTTATACTGATTATGTTAATATATTGGGTGGAAGTGTACATACTATAAAGAAAAACACAGAAGCTTTAGTAGTTAACTAGTAGAGTGGACTAGAACTAAATGCTGATCAAACCCATGGCTTGACTGTCAAGGATTGGATGCCGTAAGTACATGGTCATGACTTGATACCAGAATGCAAGACAAAGTCACAATATAGTGGTTGATAATAGTTCCTTTGAAAGAGTGGAACTGGGCAAGTATTTAAGAGCAACCATAACTAAATCAAAATTCTGTTCAGGAAGAAATTAAGAGCAGACTGCAGTCAGGGAATGCAACCTATCATTCAATACAGATTCTTTTGTCTTCCGGTTTGCTATCCAAAAATACAAAGATTAAGGTATACAGAACTATAATTTTGCCTTTTGTTTTTTATGGGTGTGTAACTTGGTTGCTTACATTGAGGGTGATTCGTAGACTGAGGGTGTGTGAGAATATTGTGCTGAGAAGAATATTTGGACCTAGGAGGGACCAGTTAACAGGGGAGTGGAGAAAACTACATAATGAGGAGCTTAACTATCAGTATTCCTCACTCAGTATTGTTCAGGTGATCTAATAGAGAAGAATGAGATGGGTGGGACATGTAGCTTGTATGGGCAAGAGGAGAGGCATATACAGGTTTTTGGTGGGGAAACCTGAGGGAAAGAGACCATTTGGAAGACCCAACCATAGATGGGAAGATAATATTAAGATGGATCTTCAGGAAGTGGGATGGGGGGCATGTACTGAATTGAACTGGCTGAGGACAGGGACAGGTGAAGGGCATTTGTAAATGCAGTAATAAACCTTCTGTTTCCACAAAATGCTGGGAATTTATTGACTAGCAGTGAACCGGTTAGCTTCTCAAGAAGGACTCTGCTCCATGGAGTAAGTAAGTATAAGTAATAGAAGACTCTCTGAACTTGACAAAGAACAACTTTAAAGTTTTACAGAAAAATCATAATAAAATTTAAAGGAAAAGAATAAATCACAGTCAAAACACAACTTATATTATTTTTCTTGACTGGCTACTGTTTGGGATTGAATCACATCATCGTTGGGCCCCTATAAAAGAGTAAATAGCAGGTATAACATAATTACATATCAAACATGTGATGTTTTGTGTGTGTGTGTGTGGGGGGGGGATCCCACATCATATTTATCAATACAATATCTGTTAATGGTTGATTGTGAACTCAGTATTGGTTTGCTTGGTGTGAGATGAAGATGTAAACACAATGGATATGGTACAACTGTTCTCATCAGTTTATTTATCTTATATGTTACTGTATGAATGAAAATATAAGATATTAACAGAATAGGAGATAAAGAATCATGTGTGAGTTATTTAAGTATAATTTCCATGTTACCGACATCCTAAAGTAATTTGGTCTTATATTAATTTGAAGTCTAACGCAATATTTATTTTATTCCTGCAGACTCGCTATACACACACACAAACACACAAATGTGGTATAAATATGGCAATAAACTGTTGATCTGTATCCTTTGATAAGTCATGTGTGAAAAAGGAAAGGAAAAAACCTTCTGTCTTTGTACTTCTTATACATCTGTCCATGGACTGTGATATATATTTGTATATACATGATATTGGTGAAATATAGCTATACAAGTTTATTGATCTGTATCCTGTGATGGAGACGAAAGGAAAGTCTTCGATCATACTTCTTGCACTTCTGCCATAGATTTTTTTTTTGTGTGTTACTGATCATGTTCTAGTATAACACAATGGGATGTGTTCTGTTAAGTAATAACATTTGTAACTAATAAGAAGTGATGATCATATAAGACTTGCTTCTGCATTCATTGTATTAAGGCAGCAGTAATGTTCCTTTGTTAGCAGACTGATGACCACTTCAGTGGGAAAAGTAGCAAGTGAAGCATTGCATGTTGAGCAATGTGCCCTACCATCTTTCTAGCTTTTAAGGAACTACTGAAAGCAAGAGTACTGTCCATATTCTCACTGAGACATGACATGGATTAATCCGAGATATCTCATGAGACAGTAAATGTCTTGCCTCATGATGGAGTAGGTCACATGCTTGAGATAGTTTCCTTTACATTTCCACATAGAACACTGAGTAAAAAAGTGGATTATTTTTAAATTTTTTGTGTTGCCTCAGATACTTAGATATTTTTTTACCCATTCCTATCATAGAAACTTCCACCTCTCAGTGTTAGATATGCAGCCTGTATATCAAGTAATTTGATGAAGTATTGTCAGTATGGAATGAATTTTCAGTGTTTTAATCTTTTAAATATTGTAAATTTATTTAGTATTGTTACAGTTCATCACCCCCAAAAAACTCTCGTGCATCCTTCTGTTGGCGGTGTTTCTTTTCCCAGTAGGTATACTTGGCATGAGCTTAGGTGCCTATCAAGTTTAGAGGTCATCTGTCTGTCTCTTAGGACTAATATGTAGGCAGTATTTAAAAAAAATTACCAATTCACAACACTAAACCAACAAAATGCACAGGTACTGTGCTGACTTTAGTTAAGTACATAGGCTGCTTCCAAGATACTGGTTATCAATGTCCATCAGATTTATACCATTACTCTACAAAGAAATGTCTACATTTTAACCATTTGAGTGTTTCACACCATGTCAGCTTTGTATAAAAGTGTCTAATTTAGTTTTATGCTGTATTATTTTGCTTTGATTCCCTGATGATGGTCCCTTGTGGACTGAAACATGTAGGAACATTCAGTGTAATATAAATATATAACAAAAAAATTCATTCATGTATTGGTTTAGTGTTGTGAATTAGTTGTCAGTAATGCTTGGAATGAACAGTATTAAAAAAAGAGAATATGAAATTGAAAGTACCAGCTTTTCTTATATTTTGAGGAATTTAATTACAATAATCCTTATGTAATCACTGGTTATCCATGACCATGTGATGAATGAACTCAGAAAAGTGTAGCAGAACAATGCAAGAATGTCTTCGGAGGTCACAGATGTAATGAAAGGAATTTCATTTGACATACATTTTCTCATTGTGTTGCTTTCATGATTTATCTGACTATGCCAAGTTTAGTTTGTGAAGAAGAAATGCTTCTCAAAAATGTCTTTTATGAAAAATGAGAAAGAATATTAGGACATTAGGAATATTTAAATGCACTGAACATAAAACATTTTAAAGAGTACATGTATTTCTTTGCAGATAAGGAAATTTCTGCATCAGAAGTTCAGAAGGTGAATATGTGAGATTTCTCTTCTTTTGTAATGTGGAAAACATCTTATTTTTTTCAATTAAGAAGGAAGAAAGACCTTCAGAAGACTGAGGAATGAATTGGAAAGAGCAACATACAGGGTCAAGAAGGAATATCTTAAGAGCATATGTGACAATATCATTGAATTTCAAAGAGCAAGATGTTATGATTTAATGTACTTGAAGACAAAGTATCTCGGTTGAAAGGAAAACCAAGTGTTTCAAAAAATTGGCATCCAAGACTGTCAAGGGAATATAAGAGTAGATTAGAAACAGGTACTGAAAATTTGGGTGAAATATATTACAGAGTTCTACAATTGATTTAATTGACCAGAAAAACCTAGAAGCTAAACCTCAAGAGGAAGTAGGTGTAGATGAGAAAGCCTCTTATATTTTGCAAAGTGATGTGGAAATAGCTAGCAAAGAAATCACGATGTACCTGAAGTTATAATCAACCTTTTGTAAGAAGATTGTCATAGGCTATTGACACAGCTGATCATCAACATATTTGTAACTAGATAGGGTCCCAGTGGTTTCATTGAAGTTACAGTGGTTGCCTTAAAGAGGAAGCCAAAAGCTACAAAATGCAGTGACCATCACATAATCAGCCTCATCACACATACAGCAAATATTGTTGTTAGGATACTGAGAAGGATTGAAAGGAAAATTGAGGATGTGCTTGGTTAAGATCAGTTTGGATTTAGAAGAGGGAAAGGAACTAAGGTTGCAATTTGGATGCTGAGAATAATAACAGAACATACTTTGGACATAGATAAGGAATTCTGTGCTTGCTTCTTTAACAGCAGAAGGTATTTGACCATGTAAACTGGACCAAATTAATGTAGATCCTACAGGAAACTGGTATCTTCTGTTACAAACAAAGACTGATCAGCAATTTTTACATGGATCAGAGTGTTAAAATTACAAATAGACAAAGGGGAGCCAAGAAATTTGAAGATTGTAAGAAGAGTGAGACAAGAATGCTGTTTGTCACCAGTTCTGTTCAACTTGTACAGTGAATACCTAACCCAGGAAGCTCTTGAAGTGGAGACTTCACAATAGGAGGACAAATAATTCATACTGTGGAATACGCAGATGACCTTGTGTTACTGGCTAAGGAATAAATAGTGCTCTGCATGATCGAAAGACTAATTGAAATTGGAAAATGCTATGGAATGGAAATGAACGTGGGAAAAACTACAGTGATGAGAATTTCAGGGCAGCCATCCCCAATATAGAATATGATAGATCAAAAAAAGCTGGAGAATGTGGAATATTTAAACTGTTTGGGTAGCATGATAACAATTGATGAAAGGGGTACACGGGAAATTAAATCCAGGATTCCCATGGGAAAAGCAGCTTCGAACAATAGGAAGACTTTTCACCAGCAAATTGGACTTAATTTTACAGAAGAAACTGGTAAAGTTCTACATTTGGCGTATAGTTTTATATAGTGCTGAAACTTGGACACTACAGCAAGAAGATCTTAAATACCTGGGAAGTTTTGAAATGTGATGCTGGAGAAGGATGGAGAGGATCACTTAGACTGATCATGTGAGAAAAGAAAAAGTGTTACATAGAATCAAGGAGAGGTATATTCTACAAACAATAAAAAGAAGACAGACTACCTGGATTGGTCATATATTGCATAGGAACTGTTTTCTAAAACACGTTATTGAAGGGTGGATGTAGGGAAGGATAGAAGTGACAGAAAGACAAAGAAGAGGTAAACAGCTACTGGATGACTATTTATAGTCATCCAGTAGCTGTCAATTGAAAGAGGAAACACTAGATTGGACTCTGTGAAAAACTTGCTTTGGAAGAGGCTGTGGACCTGTCATAATACAAACTGCAGAGTTAATGGATTTGAAATTGTAACATAAAGCTTTTTCTATGGTATTGCATGTTTTATACCATTACAAATCACAAGGAAAAGCTGTCAAATATTTGGTGCATAGGGGTCCATGAAGATCTTAATTCTTCACTGTTTTTTGGGTTGTCTTGGGATTTTTGTCATCCATGACACTGTTCTGTATGGATTTTGTTATTGGCATAGTGAGAGAAAATCGGTTGGTATTGTACTTATATTGACATATGCTGTCTTGAATTTTGTTTCCAGTGCCACGACATGCAAGACAGTGCAACACTGTTGCATGGAATCCTGTCGATTCAAACCTTATAGCTGCAGGTCTAGACAAGTACAAAGCTGACCACTCAGTGCTCTTGTGGGATGTGCTGAAGTGCCCACATCATGGTGACAGAAGAAGAAGTGTTGTGCCAAGTGTCTCACATCAGCATCCTGCTGCATCAACACCAGTTGAACTAGCTCGACCTGTAGCAGAACTTGGTCTGTCAGAAACAACCCACTCTCTTGCTTGGTTCAACTCTCAGTCCAGAAGTCTTGTTATTGGCGTGAACAATAAACATCTGAAACTTGTTGACCTTCGAGGTATACATGTGAAATTTATTACTTTTTATCTCGTTTACTCCTAAGAAATTACATACATATGGAATTGTGAACATTGCAGATAACCTCTGCTTAGAATGATTTATATTATAACTGATAGGCCCTGGGTTTAACAAATACTTTCTTTATTGACACTACAGATAGGCTGAAACAATTAAAACCATTAGTAATGAAAACAGAACACTCACAATAATTTCAAGAATCGCTCTCAACAGATAACTCTGCACTTACACATTCCATACTCCAGGCTCATAACCCTGACACCGGTCTCAAACACAGTACTAAACAGATTCGCTTCACTCGCTCCACACTATGCAGTTCCTCAGCTGAGTCCCCTTTACTCCGCACCATCCACTCTCCTTTCTCTTCTGTACGCCACACACCCTGAACCCTGAATCACTGTGACAAGACTGCCAAATTCTTGCCATCCTGTGGCCTTATAAAGTGCTTATTGCACACTTGGAACTTACTTCACTGTTCTAGTCAGTTTTGGGTATCCCTAGAATGTTCTGTCACCTTCTTGTACAGGAAGGTTCTGGCAGCCTTGATGTCAGAGGCTTCATGGGTCTTCACACTACTAGGCACTGTTGCGTTCTGTTACAGTACGTAACTCACTGATCTGCAAAGTACACTAGTGAAATTTGTTTAACACTTTAAAGAAAAAAATTAACTAGAATTATTATTATTGTATTAATATAGTAAGGTTGGTTTGCAACATCATGATCTACTGCAGTACCATTTTTAGAAAGCTTATGATTAGGCATTGAGGGAAGTCTCCTTTGTTTTTATTTATTCCTTCTTAAAAACTGTTTTTTAACTGGAGCTGGTGTTAAAGATTGACATTGTTGCTTCAAGTGATAGCCAAGGTGAGCTAACATCATGTACTTCTCTTGGCCTCCATTTTAGGCAGAGCTGTCAATTTCAACATTTTATTTCTTATTTAACCATGGTATGAGGCTGTCACTTCTTATGTACAAGTTGCTTCTGATCCGTTGATCTCTGAAAGAAACTACCCAGTATCAAACATTAGGAAGTACAATTTTTAATGCTTTTTAAGAGGAAGATGCTCAAATTTTTATTGATTAAATACTGTATTTACCTGAATGCAAGATAACCCCCCAAGTAACACATTGCCAAAGGAAAATGTATTTATCCAAATATAAGATGACTCCCCAGAAATAAAATATCTGCTAAGAAAAAATATTTTGCTTTTCCTGCACTTAATACACACAGTATGTTAGAATCTATGCACCATTACCAATCAGTGTCACTGTCTCCACCTTCACACTCACTTTTAAAATTCCAGTCCTCTTCACTTCATTCCACAACATATCATCACAGTCTCATCCACTGCATTGGATACACAGCAACTTTAGAACCCTTTACAGTCACTTCTGGTGAGATGCACTGCCATGCTGTTGTGATCCACATTGACTAAATAATATATTTATATTTTTTGGTTTATAAACTTACTGAACCCATGAAGATTCACAATTTTCTCCACAGATGTTGTTAATGGTGTTCAGAATTTAAATACATATGTTCTTGATTTTTGTATCATGTCTGTGATCTGATCAGTATGAGTTTGTGGCTTTTTAATTTGTGGATTGGTCCAGGTTTTATTTTTTGAGCCTTGTAGTTAATTTTTAATTATTCAGTATCCATTTTTATTTTCCTACCCTTGGACTGGATATATTCTCAGGTACATATCGTAACCAGTTAATGTTTCTATGGTGCTCTGTGATTGAGAATAACTCAGCCTAAGTGGTCTACCAGATTAGGTGCTTCTTTTGCCTGAAAACGGAAACCAAACTGGCTTCTGAAATGTGCTTCTTTTAAAAATTATGCAATGGACAAAGTCCCCCCCCCCCAAAAAAAAGACTGTGTCACTGAGCTTCAATCGTGCTGTGTTCTCCCATTTGGATTTCGTGACCCTTGAAAATGGGACCCGATAGGATGTCCTGACATGTGGGTAAGGAATTACCACTGTGTGCTTCGTAATATCTCAGAAGAGCACATATCTCACAAGACGACTTGGCGATGCATGGTCTCGTTCAGAGTGATCTGGTTTGGTGCTTCATATGCAAATTTAAGATGACTTCACATATTTAAGGGAAAAATCCTTGTCTTGCATTCAAGTAAATAAAATAGTTTATTATATCTATGTGCGAATTATTTTCAGTGTATGACTAGTTATAAAAACCCAGTTTGTACCAAGGAGTAAACACATTCCATGTGGGTCACAAACACTAATCAGTTAATGCTGTATAGGGAAATAAACATGCTTTTTTCTGAGATCTGTACAGAAGTCATAAGTTCACTATGTGAGCAGAATGTAGAATTTTTTATTCTTAAACCCAGTGGTACTAAAGTAACCACTAGGCTTCCTTCTCCTATGGCACTACAGCCCAACTTGGGCCTTGGCTGCCTCAATCCTCTGCCTCCAGGCATCTCTATTCGCTGCCAACCTTTTCCATTTCCTGCATTGCAACATCTTGGTATCCCTGTCCACTGTATCTAACCATCTTCTTTCTTCCTCTGGGCCTTCCAGCTGGTATCCGCTATACTTCAAATGATTAGTTATAGTGTAATTTCCTTTAAGAATGTGAATGGATATGACACTATGATTGGGGCTTCTTAAATTAACCTTGGCTTGGAACAGAATTCTTCCAACTGTGATAGAGAGTGAATATTGCTGTCTGCTGGGATATGGTGCGAGTTAGCGTGGTAGAAGTGTATAGATGTTGCTTCCATTCCCATCATCTTTCCCAACAGTGCAGGCAGCAGAATCATCTGAGATATTGACACACTTCTGCCAGACTCCACAGCATAACTTTCCAGACTTCATGCTCACTGCCATGAGAACCCATTCTCACACTGATAGACAAGTTGTGCTGACTTAACTAGTAACAGTAATAGTTAGTTGCTGTAGAATTATTCTTGGCTAGAATTGTCATTGGCATCCTGTGAACAGTCTTCTGGATGGCATCAGTGTTTTATTTTTGAATTCCACAAGGGCCTGAATATGGTCTTTTATAATCAAGGATTAAGCAATAACAAGTTTAACTAAATAGCACAAATTGCATACAGACCAGTATAGATTGCATATAGTGTGAAATTAGACTTACACAGCCTAAGTGTAGTCTGAATATATTCTCTCCATGCATACACTTGGTAGGCCACTTATCTACCTCCCAGAGTGAGTCAGTATATAAATATATGCTTACCTGTGTTGTTGGTAGTTGCTGCTTCAGACCGGTTTCCTTCTGAGTTTGTGCATCTGGTCCAGTGTTTATGCCACTGCTGAATGCACTGCTAGAACTGACTTTTTAAAATTGTGTGTAGCATGGCTAGTGATGGTTCCTGAATTTTTGGGACAACACGCTTGTAGCTGCAGTTTTATTCTCAGGAACAAGATAAGTCACATGGGACAAAATCAGGCTAGTAAGGAGGATGAGTGAAAACAGCCATGTTTTTAGCAACCAGAAATTTCTGCACTAACCAGTGTTCACCAGTGCATTGTAAGGGGAATGAGCAAATCGTAATTCTGTAATTGTTCCAGAAGTTTTTGGTGGGCTTGCTGTCACTGATGTTTCATGACCTTCCAGTAATAATAGTGATTTTTTTTTATTGGGAGGAACTAATTCCACACAGACAGTGCCTGACAGTCCAAAAAGAACATTAGCATGCTCTAGATGTTTAGTCTATTTGCCTTGCTCTATTTGGTTGTTGAGAGGAGAAGCTTTTCCACTGAGAGTACTGCTCTTTGGTGATGGATCATAACAGTAAACACAAGTTCATCTCTTGCGTTTGTAATGTGCTTGTCCTGAGAAGGAAATGCAGAGAAAGTTAGGTATAGGAATTTGTACATGTAAGATCAGTATGTAGCCATTGCTACACTTCAGTGAGGAAGAGTTTGTGTTGGAGAACTGGCCTGTGTAGTAAAATAAGAGAATTCAGATGCAAACAATATCTCTGTCAAATGCTATGAGTAATTATGTGATACATACTTCTGTTCTTTTTGTTCTGAACAGTGTATGTTGGAGCAAACTTTCTCTGTTTCTAACATGATACTTAGTACTTGCGAACATTTTTTTGGATTTAATGTGCAACTTGTTTGAAGTACTTATAAACTGAATCCCAAAAATTATGTGTCAGTGTTACAAGCACATATCACACTTTCCCCATCAAAACCTGATGTTTTTTGTTTATGATGGTTGCTACTCTTCACAAACCCAGATAACTATTTGTCCATTTATTATTTACATATCTGAAGAAGACTGTTTGTTTTCTTCCATTATTCTCCAGTATTAATTCAAGATTTTAATTCTGTTTTAAAGTGTTTGTTATTACAGGCATTTTCTGTTTTAATTTAAGACATAATATGTTGTACCTAGATTACACACTGTACAAAAACTTTGTGTATAGAAAACCTGTCTCTATGACATTAATTTTTCTGGTACCAAGTCGTTCACTGTCTTATATCCAGCAACATATGCTGTGTGGCAAAATGATAAAAGCTTCCACATATACTGCTGGAAAATTTGTTCACCCAACCAGTGGACTGTTACATAATCACACCTTGGGTATTTTTGTAAGTTAAGCTGTATTAATGTTTTGGTTGTATGAATATTTCTGTAATTTTCATTGCAGATTCTAACAAGGCAGTTTCTTCGACACCAACAAAGGCTGTGTATGGGCTTGTAGTTGATCCACACAATGACCATCAGCTAGCATCTTTTGTGGATAATCACATTTATGTATGGGACACAAGGAATTTTGAAAAACCGGTTCTTACTCTTGCTCAGAGTAAAAATGTTACCAAGGTGCTATGGTGTCCAACCAGGTAGTAAAATTGTTATTAGGTGGACTGGTTAAATTGAGGGCAAGTGTTATGGATGCTATTCTTTCATAAGACACTGCTTGTGAAATGCTGCTACGTACCACATTTTAACCCTACCAGATGCTTGAATGGGTGTAGAGGAGCAGAAATGCCTTTTGGGCATTTGAGTCTTGGGTGCTTTATTACAGAAATGCAAGGTGATCCATCCCAATTGTGTTTTATTCCTATTTTATTTTAAAAAGCAGTCTTTCACAACACATATAGAACTTGTGTACAGGGTGTCCCAGGGGGAATGTGCCAGACTTCAGGAGAATGTTCTATAGGTCACATTTGAACAGTATAACCAAATACACCTGATCCAAAGTTGAATGGTTATGGAGCTACTGGCAAGAGAAAAATGTGGCCTTCTTGCTTTTCCACATACTGTACCCATGTAGCATCATGCAACGTCCTTGCACACTGTGTATGTCCGTCCTTGAGTTTACAACCAGGCCAATCGAATACCTGCTGTGACTTAACAATCAACAGTTAATTATGAGGTGATGAAACAATGCCTTTTGTGTTTTCCCATACCTAATATTGTGACATCCCTTTTGTATATGGATTTTTCAGTGGCATTAAATGTGCTGCTCTAGGAGAATATTGAAGGCATTTTCCTGAATGGAGGATTCTGTCTAAGGGTGTATTTTCATGTGTTCACCAGACAATTTGTGAAACTGATTGTCTTCCAAGTGTCTGTGTGCAGTCTGAAAAGGAACTGGTACCTGACATCAACATATGAGAGAGCATTCTTGAGATGGTTCATCAGAGAAGTCCAAAACCTTCTACTCTTAGAATTGCCTGTCACTTTGGTGTGTTGCATATGCAGGTGTGGCAAATTCTACATGGGGAAGATATACACTTTTATCACGATTAGAGGGTTCAACATCGTAAACCAGGAGACCTTACTCAACATAGGAATTTGTGCTACTGGATAACATCACATCCTCAACTATTGTCATTTTATTTACAAATGAAGTGTTCTTTACCCAGGGTCGTATAGACACATGAAATTTGTGTATGTGGTTCCATGGAAATTAACATCAAACAAGAAGAACCAGTTTTGAAAGGAGGTTTTCAGTGAATGTGTGGTGTGGTTTGCTTGGTAACAAGTTGATTGGACCATTTGTCTTGGACAACAATTTGACAGGAAACACATGAATTCTTCCTGAGGGATGAGTTACCAGGTTTGCTGGAAAACATCCCAGTAATGATAAGGGGTTAGATACACTTCTAACATGATTGGGCCCCCCCCCCCCCTCCCATCTATTACATTCAGCATGTGAAAGAGTATTTGCGCAAATCTTCCCCTAACCACTGGTTAGGTCATAGTGGACCTCATGCATTACTATCTCTGGTGCTACATGAAGGCATAAGTATATAATAAAAAAAAAAGTTTGATTCAAGCTAGAATTTCAATATGGCTTCTAGATTTTTGGAAAATATCTGCATCCTTGGTTCACACTTCCCCAAGCTAAATGGCTGTCTAGGTTAAGTTTAACCACATACAAGTTACCACAAGGCTTGTCTTTGTCATCATCTTTCTCACCTTGCATTGTAATGTTTGTTGCAGACATGATTCATACATAGACATACAATTTCACTTCAGAAAACTGGTAAAATTGTCTGCTAGCCATCAATACAAGTGACACTTACTTACTTACTCCATGGTGCAGAGTCCTTCTTGAGAAGCTAACTGGTTTGCAGCTAGTCAAGAAACCCCCCGCATTTCATGGAACCCAAAGGTTCATTACCACACTCACAAGCGTCCGCCACCTGTCTCTATCCTGGGCCAGCCCAATCCAGTCCATATACCCACATCCCACCTCCTGGAGATCCATCCTAATATTATCCACCCATCTAT
>Ga0131853_10003863_pt1 | contig 26894 bp, 12 predicted proteins | sample TergutLab28metaG_FD_92764 | JGI IMG/M metagenome (GOLD analysis project Ga0131853, IMG submission 92764) | Labiotermes labralis P1 segment gut microbial communities from Petit-Saut dam, French Guiana - Lab288 P1 (version 2) (version 2) | ecosystem: Host-associated > Arthropoda: Insects >... | reverse complement strand
TTCGCACGAAGCACTCTGCATTCTGACAGGGATACCTCCAATAAACATTAAAGCTGAAGAGGCAGTTGCACTATACAATATAACAACAGGCAGAAGCATCCAAAAATATCAACTAGACAAAGAAGAGAACCCAAGGAACTGGCTACACCCCGCGGATGCAGTGAAAGTTACAGATACCTATGTTGAAAGTACTGACGGTCGAGAAGACAGAAAACAAAACATTCATATATACACAGACGGCAGTAAAAGCGAACGAGGAGTAGGTTCGGGAATTGTTATATTTAAAGATGACAAAATAACAGACACGCATAAATACAGATTGGATGGGCGATGTACCAACAACCAAGCTGAGGAACTAGCAATATTAAAAGCACCGGAAAACATACAATACTTGGACACTGACGAAAGAACGGTACAAATATTAACAGACAGCCGAATAACATTGGATTCATTTAAGAACCGGAAGAACCATACACACCTCACAGGGAAAGAAAGTAATCGAATTGGAGAACCACAAATGGACAGTAGAGTTCAACTGTATTAAAGCACACGCAGGACACCAACGGAACGAGCTAGCAGATCGACTGGCAAAAGAGGCAGCAACAAGCAGCGAGCTTAAAGCGAGCTATAGCAGGATTCCAAAAAGTGCAGTAAAAAGTGAATTAAGTGAGAGCAGCGTAAAAAAGTGGCAAACGGAATGGGACGGTACAACAAAAGGTGCAATCACGAAACTATATTTTCCCAAAATAGCAGACAGGTTAAACCTAAAAATTAATGTAACCCCAAGTTTCACGACGATGGTATCAGGTCACGGCAATATTAAATCGTACTTATACAGATACAAAATTATAGACAGTCCAACGTGCTCATGCAAAAAGGGAGAACACTCAATAGATCATACAATATACGAGTGTGAATTACTGGAGCAGGAAAGAGGAAGACTATAAGCTGCAGTACTACAGACAGAGAATTGGCCCATAAGTAAAGACACTATCATTAAAAAAATACGGCAAAACTTTTAAGAAATTTACAGAGAGCCTAAAATTTGACAAACTACAAAATACAAACTAATACGCAGTAGAACCATCAACTTGTATACATAGAAACTAAGTAACCATAGATAATAGGAAGCAACCACAGAGCATGTAGTATTACTAGTAGTAATGGAGCATGCATAATAATAATAATAAAGAACAGGCAAAATATTATTTACTCATATCATAAGGTTATTTGTATAAAAATTCTTCAAAGTGTAAGAAGACTTTCTAAGCATAACTAACTAAATAAGTAGCTGACTACCTAACTTTACAGAACATAATTCTTCATGAGAAGCTCATATTCCCTCGGATAGTCAAGAAATTCCTAGCTACCCTCCATGCTAAGCACAACAAATGTCCCTGTTCTGAGCCAGATCAATTCAGTCCACACATCAACCTATTTCTTGATGATCAGTTCTAATATTATCACCCTATATAAGTCCACGTGTTCCATAAACCTTCAGGTTTTTCCACCAAAACTCAGAATGCACTTACCCTCCCCCATACATGCCACACGTCCCATCCATCTCATTTTTCTTCATTTGATCTTAAGAATAGTATTTTGGGACGAGTAGTAGTGATTTCGAAGCTCGTCATTGTGCAGTCACTTCTCAGCCAACTGCTACGTCGTCCCTCTTTTGCCAAAGTATCTTCAACAAACCATTCCCACACACCCTCAACCTATTGGCTGGCTTCATCAAACCAACGTTTAATGCACCACTTCTTATACGCAAAGTTACACTGTTTAACTAATACTCCAAAGCGTTTGGGCGCTCGTCGGAGCCATCTGCAGTGAGCTCCGTCTTAATGTTTGAATTTTCCAACACATCAACTGGTTAAAAACGTTTGTCCAACCACAGACTGCAGAACTGAAGACGTGGTGCACTAAACTTTGGTTTGATTAAGACAGATAATTATGAACATAATGCGTCATATGTACAATATTAAGACAATCAACACTCAACAGGCAAAGTGTGTGAATAAGTACAAAAACACCAGATTAAAACTGTTAGAAGTAAACGCATCAATATGTTTCGTTAAGCAATGTCAACTGCATTTCTACAACAAATAATTCGACAAGTTTTATTAGGCATTTGATGTGTTGGAAAATTCAATGGTTAAGAGGGAACTCCATGAGGGTAGCGCCGACGAGCGTCGAAATGCGTCAAGTATTAGTTAAACAATGTACCTATGTGGCGCATTGAAGGTTGGTTTGATGAAGACAGACAATTATGTATATAATGCACGGTATACGCAATATTAAGACCTTCAACCTATGCTTTGCCCTCAATGTGGCTACAAGGTTTCGCACCATATAAAACAACAGGCAAAATTACAGCAACCAAAATAACTTTTCAATGAAAATTCCATGTATAGCTAAATGTAAACAGGTAACATCTGCAAGTTGTAGATTAAATTGGAACAACACAATATTCACTAATCCTTCGTGGATTGCCAAGTTATATTCGACATTTAACTGCGCCTAACTTGCAAAGTTGTAATCGTATCTCACTTCTAACTAGATTCCAGTCCATCGTAACGTCCCTCAAGGGGCCTCTTCGTTCGATTCGATTCAAGTCCCCAGTTCTTGAAACACAATATGGCAGCGCTACGACGATTTTGTTCTGGAATCTACTAACTCTGAATTTAGAACATAGAAAGATTAGCTTTATGAGAAGTTCTATTATTCTATTCGCGTGTTTTCTTATGATAACAAACTCCGATAGCGGAAGTGGCTGAATACAGAACTTTCTCTGTTTTGTCGTAAAAGGAATTCATGACATTAAAGAATGAAAGTTAAAAAGAATCACCAACATTGTTTAAGATGACTGTAAGTAAATAAATTAACCCTTTACCTGCTAATGTGGAGAATATGGTGAGCTCCGAATAATGCTAGCAGATGGCAGATGGGATTTAACTCGGCGTTTAAAGGGTTAAACTCTAACATTTTGATGATACATATCCTCTTACTGCGATTATCAAGTTTATCCTAAGTAGAAACTTTAATCAAGAAGGCAAAGTTTTTCGTGTAAAATTATATGATATATCAAATAATTCTCCTATTTTGTTTTTAAAAGACAAAAACACTAAACAATTCACCCCTCCGTTACAAACAAATACATTTTAAGCTTGAAATAAAATAAGCATTTTGCCCCATAAAGTAAATGAAATCAACCATGATGGGTGAATTGGAATAACTGACTTGTAACGAAAATTGAGTCAAAGAAGGGAAACAAATATATGGAGTACATATGGGAAAAATTATATATAAATTACGCGCGTTAATGACAAAATAAAGTCACCACAATCATTCGAAAATAAAGTATTAAAATTTATAACATTATGGAAAAGTCCCATTATGTGTCACTTTTCCGAAAATATTTCATTACTTGATGGTTCCAAGGTCAGATAAAATTTTATTTTAAAAATAACTTAAATTGTCCTCATTCTTCTCTAAAACAGAAAGTTTTATTAATATATTTATTGGCTTGTTTATTATTACCCGGGTAGTATCCTGTTATGGATGACGGGCACCTTGTGTAGCCGAACAGGTTGCCGAACCACCCGCTGTGGGCAAGAATTTCTGTCCCTCAACCCTCTCGCTTTTACCCGCGTCCCTCCAAATGTGACAGCTTCAAAACTAATTGCTACAGCCCGATGTTTGGAAATTTAGTTTTTTATTCGTGTTGATAAATTAAAGTTTTTATTTCAGTAAAGAAATCTGCGACAATCCGTTGGGTTGTGGGCCTTTCCTTCCCACGGACATTTAATCTTAATATCCAAGAATGTTAAATTGGCCAGAAAACAAAAAGTAAAATCCATTCGTTGTCCGACCAAACACTAAAGGGAAGGGTGTTGTGGTGTCGCCCTGGAGAGTGAGGGGACAGAAGTGCAGAGAGAACTAACATATTGGGTAGTGTGGTGAAAATTAGCGGTTAGAATGGAAGTAAGTGGCATCCGGCACTGAGGTCTGTTAGATTGTACAAAAAAAGCCATAAACAAGTGAAAATAACTTTAATTAATACTGAGAGGAACCTGAGATGTTCTTCTGTGCCGTAGTGGTAGACCGGTGTTTCTGAATACGTCCCGTTGCAATTGAGTGAAAGAACATCCAAAAGAAGGCAGCAGTTGTGATTTCAACACATGACGTAACACAACGAAGGACATGTATTCTTAACATAATTTATATCAGATATATATCACGTGATTGTGATCAAATGACAAATGATCAAAATTGTTTTGTGCTGTCTGATAGACTGCAATAAAGTCATTCTTCCTTTACGCACAAAGTGTTATGCTGTTACTATTCATATCTGGGCTTGGAAGTGAGTTTATATTTCAGTTTGAAATAATGATAAAATTGCACAGGTAATTAAGGAAATCTTGTCACTATTGTAATGACATACCATTTAATAAAAACAATGAGAAATTGGTTAAATTAAAGTTAGTCGTGCTGAGATATACGGCAACGAATAGTGTTAAATAATAACGGTACTAGAGATTACAAAGATTGTTTCAGCCCAGCTATTAAAAATTTAATCAGTGGGAGACCTTCTAAACCTTACATAAAAGAGTGAATGGATGAATGAAGGAATAAATGAATATATAATTAAATAAATGTGTAATTCAGTGCCATAATTAATTATGAAGTAATTAATAATGACACAGCTCCACACTTCGATTTAAGAAAGAGAATAAAAAGAGAATATGCTTTATTAAGTACGTACATCTGCATTCAAGCCTCCTGTAAAATGGGTACCGGGTCTTTCCCGGGGGTAAAGTGCGGCCGGGGCGTGCTGGTGACCACTCACCTCCTTCTAGTGTAGCGGTCATGGAAGAGTAGAGCTATACCTTTTCCCACCCTCTGGGCCACATCGGGCCTCTAATGGGATTACTTTACCTTTTTTAACATCTGTATTCAATGTACATGTAGTATTTAGAACTGTTTAACTTTGTTCTAACCCGAACTTTTGTACGTCACCAGTACGACACTGCCCGAAGGATGAATGGATCAGCAATGATACCTAAACTGGTACAAGCGTGGTGTGCTGACGCTACGAATCTGAAGTGACTCTAATAGTTATTACAAAAATTCGTTCTGTATCAGTCGTGTTCTGTATTCTCTGTGCGTTTCACATTTTGTAAGGTCACACAAACACACACACACACACATACACACATATATATATATGTGTGTGTGTGTGTGTATGTGTGTGTGTGGGTGGGTGGAATGAAACATTGTTTAATTATATAATTTTATATTCAACTTTTCGACTTTTCGACATAATTTTGATAACTCGTGTTTTTGTGCATGGGAAAGTTTGATTTAGAAGGTGGTAGTGCATACAGATATTTTGACATTCGGGAATATTATTTAAGAAGAGTACGGTTACTTATGTTCCTCACTTTCCACTTTTATTCTAAGAAATATTTGCTGAGCAATTTTGTAAGTGCAGTACAATAACCTCTTTCGTAAGACTTTACACTGAGGGACAAACCAAAGATTCGTCTGACTGGGCCATTTTTCGTGTCGTTCCGAAATAACAGTTTGTTCCCCACTAGCTTACCTTCCAGTGCGTTTCTTAGCAATGGTTAATTTAATAACAACAGGAGATTTCGTATTCTGACACCGGAGTTATTCAGAACTAAATACATCCGCATTACGACGCCGTGCCACTTGGTAAATATGTACCGTAGAAAAGGAGCTTCCTGAGACAGCACGGTCTAAGGAGACCCTACGTATATCTACTAACCTACACGGTGTAGTATGCCTTATCATTTTAATCTTCCAATATGACTTTATAGGTTGCAACTCAGTAACATTCTGTTGCAAAGGCAATTTTGCAATTAAAATCTCTTTCCCTTCCACATGCGGTACGTCGGTTCTGAGTACTTGCTAGTCGCAGACTAGCTGCACAGAGGAAGACACTGAACACCTGCTCAAGAGCTATTTCAACATAATTCTCTGATATTGATTAGCATCTCTAAACAAACTACTCTGGGTACGAAAACTTTCTGTAGCCTGAGAAACAGATGATGCTTGTACAGCAGTCTGTGAAATGTCACCCCATTAGAAATTATAATATGGCTTGTTAAAGGAAACCTGGCATGCACCCCGCCATCCACAGTGAAAACTGAGTTTAAAATACTAGCTGCAAGAAAACTTTGTGCAGTCATGTTGATATGAAACGTAAGGGAGAAAGTTTTTAATTTCTTTTGAAGAGCAAAGAGAGAATGTTTGCTAGATGGAGGCAACTTCCTTAGTCTCCTCTGAGAGGATCTCCGGCCGCCAACTTTTATCAGCATATAGATGAGGCAGTGGGTTTTATTAAGGTGAACTCTCAAAGACATGAGAGACTAAATTAAACGAACTAACGTTACGCTCAATGTACAACCACTGCTTCCGTATGGACAGACATCACAGCGTAGGTTCCTTTTGTGAAATGATATTTTCTTCAGTACAGACTATTTTTGAATAAAAGAAAACTTTTGTGAATATTCAGTGCCTTTACTTACTAACAAGAAAGTAAGCCTTACTTTACCAGATCGGTAATTGACAAAACAGGTTTAGAAGTACTAATATGGTAACATATTGAAGAACGTTTGTTTAGATGAGCTGAGGTAATTTGCAGGTCTATATATTTCCATTTTATGCTCCTGTAAACTAATATTATAATAAAATAATAATAAAATATAACAATAAAATAATATTATTCATTGCCGATCCCGGTAGCCGCGCGGTCTAAGGCCGCTCGTCTGCTGAGAATGTGGGTTCGAATCCCACCTGGGGCATGGACGATTGTCTCTTGTGTGTGTTGTGTGTTTGCAGGTATAGGCCTGTGCGATGAGCTGGTCACTGGTTCAGAAGAGTTCTACTGAAAGTGATGCGTCGTTTTGTATGATATAAAAATCTCAAGAGTGAGGAGGCCCTGGGCTGCGTTGGGCTGCAGTGCCACAGTCAAACAACCTAGTCATTAGGAGTAAATAATTGTTAAAATCGCACAATAATTCCATTTTATTGACACTCTATGGTTAATCAATGTATACGGTTAAATCGAAGTCCCACATCAGTTTAATCCACACTACACATCATCACACACTTTTCTCAAAGTTTAATTTTAATATTAACCACCCATCCACGCCTTTTCGTTTTCTCTACCAAAATTCCCCCCATTTGTCTTGAATAAAAATCATAAAATGCGTAAGGAATAATGGTTATTTACATTGAATTATCGGTACAGAGTTTTCATATAAATTGAGAACACTTACAATGAACATAGCGTTCTAAGTCAAAAAGGTTAAGTAATACGAGAATATTGCCAAACCAGGGGATATGATCAAGTCCTAGCAAACACATATACTTGTACTCAGTGCCTCAAAATATGTCAATTATGACAAACGATTGAATTTTATAGAGAGGCAGTCTTCAATAGCGCGACATACCGTGCTGCCAGAAACCATTCCATTCTCAAAGTATCAAAATGGAGGCCTAATTCTTGTATTTTATTTTTGCAAATACAACTAATGAATCGTCGTTTATCGTAGGCAGCAAAGTTTTAACGTACGTAACTCGAAAAAAACCTGCCGTAAGCTCTATTCATGTATTTGGCCCGTGTTTTAGGTAATTCTTCCTTGATATCCTTTTGGATGAGATAGAAACTGCTCAACGAGTAGTTCACGTGATTGAATTTTACCCCATAAACCCGCGTTTGCTGTACTTGTTACGCCTACTTAAAAAAACAATTTCGCTACAATTTTCAAGAAAGACCTCCAGATTTCCATTCCTGAGTCTATTAAGCACTTCCACTCTAACCTTGCGACAGGGAAATTTTGAATAGAACTTCAACTGCTATTCATGGTGACAAGCTATCGACATATGCTGCAGCAACCTGCGTGGAAACCCACAACTGATTTTAAGCCAAAAAATCTTTTCAAAATAAAACAACGTTTTTATCTGGACGCACGTATTTTTAAAGAAATACTTTGTTGACCACACTATATATAAATATACTGTATATAGTGCAGGTAATGTGGACAATAAAACCTTTCTTTTCATCAAATATTTCTCTGTCAGTCGTGATAAAATCCAAGGAAAAAATTTCGTTTGAATATAACCAAAGAATATTAAAGAAGACGTTCAAGGTAGATTTTCTTTGAAAAGTTTTTACAATAAAAAAAGTGTTAGGGAAGCTTAGAAGGATTTTAGTACTTTCATGTATAAAACGCAGATATTATCGTGGATACTGACTTGCATATTACCTTATATAATGAAGTGATTGTGTTGCCGTACACTATATAACATTATATTGACTTGCATATTGTTATAGCATTGTATTTGCTCATGTCTAAATGGTATAAATTTATAGGAAGATTGTTCAAAATTGGCTACGCGGGTGCAGACGCTTTTAGACATTGTACAAAAGGATCATGTGATTTTTTAGGTGACCTGATGTTAAAAACTAAAAGCCGGTATGATAAAAAAATTAAAGAGTGAAAGAAGGCTCACAAGAAACAAGTAACGATCATCATGTAGTGTGTCTTATGAGAGATCCACAGGTTCTTCCATAGACAGTACTCCAGATAGTGCCATCTAGTGCTGTCTCTTTCAATTTCCCGATCTTCTCGTTTCCTTAAGGTCATCCAGTAGCTAGTTACGTCTTCGTCCTCAACTTTCCGTCGCTTCTATCCTTACTTGAATAAGGCTTTTTAGAAGGCAGTCCCTACGCAAGACATGACCGATCCAGTTAGCTTTGCTAGTTTTTGTTGTATCTATATGTAATATTTCTCGTATTTTTCACACGATTGGTTCATATGATTTCTCCATCCTTCTCCAGCAACATAATTCAAAACTTTCAGAGTATTTCTGATCTGCTTTACAAAGTGTCCAAGATTCAGGACCACACAAAGTTATGTTCCAAATGTAGTATTTCATTAGTTTCATCACTCAAGTCCAATTTGCTGGTGAGGAGAAAGTTACTCTTTTTGAAAGCTGTCTTTGCCATAGAAATACTGGATTTATTTTCACGGGAGCATTTTTTATCAAGATACCCAATTATTTGAAATATTCCACATTGTCCATTTGTTTTTAATCGATCATAGTACGTACTGAGGATGGTTGGCTTGGGATTCTCATTGCACCTTGTCCATATTTTACGCCCCCTTGTTTTACGTCTTCTTGTCTAACGCCTCTTACCAATTCACACAACTCCTTCATTTTCGCCCTTTCATTTTCAGTTTAACACCCCTCGGCTGGCTTCATTCAATTACGCTAATCCCTTATTTATGATGGGAATATCAGTTTTGGCTTAAGACTTTTTTATTTACGCCCACTTTTTCAGAAACGCAACTAGAGCAAAAAAAAAAGGTTAGGTGTACATTACAGTTCTCCATATTCATTTCCATTCAATAGCAACTTCCAACGAAAATTAGTCTACCAATCATACCCTAAGGTACCGCTTCTTCCTCAGCCAGTAGCACAAGATCATTCCGTAGTCCAGAGTGCGAATTACTTTCTCTTCTATTTTGAAGTCTCCAAATCCTTCAAGAGCTTTCCTGGTAAGATATTCGCTGTATAAGTTCAATAGAATCTGCGACAAACAGCACCCTTTTCTAACTCTTCTTCCAATTTCTTCATACTTCTTGTGTCTTCTTTGTACAGTCATTTGTTAACTTTCTGATCCACGCACAATTTCTTTATCAAACTTTTTTTGGCGCCAGTCGATACTGACGTTTCTTGAATAGACATTAATTTGTTGCAATTTACACGATCTGAAACCTTCTGTCAGTCTATGAAGCAAGTAAAAAATTCTTCATCTATATCCAAAGTTCGTTCTGATATTATTCTCATCATCCCAATTGCATCTACAGTTCCTTTTCCTCTTCTAAATCCAATCTGATTTTCTCCAAGTACGTCTTCAATTTTCTTTTCAATCCTTCTTTTAAGTATTCTTCGCTATTATCTTTACTATATATGCGACAAGGCTGACTGTGCATTTGTTGCCAAACACAACTCTATGTATAAGTAACTCTCAAATTACTTCTGGATATAGATAATGTAAGAATTACTTACAAATAAAGAGTGGTATTTTACGATGTAATAACAATATTTTTTAATTGTTCTGTTAGAAAAATACGTATACTAGTAATTTTGTTAGTACACTGGTATTTATTTTCAAATTGTGGTAATATTACTTAAAATATTACTATTAAAATCATCAAAATTTAGATTGCTTGTGGATAGAAAAAATCTATTAAATGATAAGTCATTTGCAAAAAAAAAACCAATTTCAAGACTCAAATCCAAAGGTCTGACGGCTTCCCGCCTGTAATGTATACAACTACACTAGCGAAGAAAGCCTGTCGATATTCCAACGAGATTTAGATGCATTGGTTGAGTGACAAATAGCAAATCGTTGTGAGCCGATGATGCCTTCAATCTATCGCCTGCCTCTCGACACACATAGCTTCGGCCAGGATATCAACACAGCAATTTCCTACTGTAGAGTGTTATGGCACTCGGATAGAGAAAATGTGTGCCGCCCCCTGCAGAGTGTCTCCCAAAGCAACTTCCACAGCGCATGTTCCAGCAAATCTGCATGATTTCTCAAAGTAAATCCCGGGTCTATTTCTTACCACTGCAAGAAAATCTGTAGTTCAAATACATTACCTATTTTTTTCAGAGAGATTTATTGCACAGAAAGCATATATTGTGTGTACAAGGATAAATTACAAAATTGTTACCTTAACCAATATAAATAAATATTTACACTATGGTACAAGTGGAACTGAACAATATGTATATTAATTTTTTTTGTGGCGCTGCGGCCCAACGCCGGCCAGGGCCTCCTTATTCTTGAAGTTTCTAGATCACACACAACGACGCATCGCAGTCGGTAGGACTCCTCTGGACGCGTAATCAGTGCGTCGCAGAGACCTCTTCCTGACAACACACAACACTCACAACAGACAGACATCCATGCCCCCGGTGGGATTTGAACCCACAATCTCAGCAGGCGAGCGGCCGTAGACCTACGCCTCAGACCGCGCGGTCACTGGGCCCGGCCTGTATATTAAATATAGGTGCACATAACGGCAGTGAAAAATAATGAACAAAAAAAACACTGCGACTTCCGGCAAGCTAATTAAAGCAGTTTATGCTTCGTAAATTTATGTTTATATATTTTTTAAAAGTTAGTTAGTTCGGTTAGAGTATAATTCCCTACTTGTTGAATTACGGGGCTGGGGTGTGAGGGGCAATGAGCGAAAAATTTGTCAGTAAGGCGGTGGTTGAGAACGGGGTTGTGTGCGACGGGTTCACATATACTACGTCTTCACTTATAAACAACGAAGAATATAATAAAAACTATTGGTAACACAAATGTTACTTGGAGGAATCAGCATTAAGCTAGTCAGTATCAATTGGTCCCACTTATCTGCCAAGAATCGTATCTCAACTCTACGTGTTCTCCACAACAAGAATGTCAGTTTTAGTTTGCTGCCATTCACAACCAGACATTAATCTTAACTATATCAGTCCTCTGACACTTACGTGATAGTTCTAGTTATTTCCAGCTCTTCATGACAGATTAATTTCTAACTCAGTCTGTCCTTTATCATGTCAATACCAGTTTGTTCCAAATCATAAAGAGCGATTATATTCTAAGTCGGTCTATATAACATTGTTAGTTTGTTGGTTACAAATCATGCAGCGTAGTTAAATTCTAAGTCCGTCGCATATCACATTCTCAGTTCCAGATGGTTCACTAATCAAGCAAGATTAAACTCTAAACCCAGTCGGTGCTCCATAATGTTAGATTTAGTTTGTTCCAGATCATAACGAGAGGTTAAATTCTAAATCAGTCCGTCTTCTATCAAATTAACAAGAGTTATTCGACAGGTATATTTCTGTATTAATACCAAGAGTCGTCTGGCACATTGTTAAGTTACCGTATGCAAGAGACATAATGAAGTTTGATTTAACGTCGGATAAATTGCACAGGACAAGAATTTAATTCCATAGATAAGTACAATTGTATATATTCCCATAACAATATTCATAAAAATTCTGGACTTTCCAAAGATGCAAATTACATACAAACAGGCGCAGGTACATGTGCTGTTTTCACTATCTCACTTTGTAGGTAAAAAGCACAGTTGGCTTTATCGGCAGTTCGGGAAGGGAGTGGGAAAGGTTGCAAAATGTCTTATTCTCGCTGATACGAATTATGATTCTAAAATTTCATAAATGCTCCTATATATACGGAGAGGAACTTAGAAGCATGAAAAAAACATCAGATTATATCCACTCTCTAAGACCATGTTTGAAAGGGGGCCGTTTCAAAGCAGGAGTAATTCCCACTGCACAAGGTCTTCTGGTATCAACGTCAAAACGGCAGACTCCCAGGGCAAGAGGAATGAACCACAATATCACATACTTCTTTTCTTTCTTACGCTATTCCAATGCAGATTACTTCCGAAGTGACAGTTTATACCCTCTAGAAGGAAAATTTCTAGTTACTTAATTATAGAATATATAGCCTTTATTGCAATACACATTCGACGAAAGATTAATACGAAGTACCGTATTCTATAGACTATTTTCGTCAGCGAAACCTATTCAGTAGAACTAAAACAGTTCTTACACGGTACCCCAAAATATCAGCAAGTTCCGTAAGAAGTGACCACTGCAGTTAGATATGTACATTTCGGAACATTCCCTAATGCGTAATGATAGCGTCTAATAATTAACACCGAGGCTAAACGTATTGTTCACATTCTTTGAAAAATGTATAAAGTAAGCAAAAAAAAAACCCGTCAACTGAAACACAACTTCGACAATTAATGAATTACAGAATGTAATACAGGTTGCGGGCTCTATACGATCCTCATCAGGTACTTGTGTTTGTAACAATATTGAAAGAAATACGTACAATACAAAATTTCCACAATGCACATAATGTCATTCAGGTGTACGATCCGACATTCAATAAACGTCGAAGATGAGTTGCGATTGAAAATATTTTTGGCATTATTTTATTCATCGTTTCACAAAGGGATGTGTCAAAAAGTTTCTTTGAAAACTTCTGCACCACAAACGAACAGCGGCTATCAATGCAACGGTGTCTGAATTAAAGTTCGGTGCCCTTTTTGAAAAGACGGGCTGAAATATTTGCTGACACTACAAACCCATGCCGCTGTACGAAAGTAAATATATCCAGTCAGCTGCCAGATACCTGTTCACTTGAAAACAGAAATGGCTGTGTCAGTCCTCGTGAAGATTAGATATTTCAGTTCTGCGTTTCAGTTCTGGATATGAATTTCCGTCTTCAGGAAAATACCGAGTCTAATCAAACTAGAAACTTAAACTTCCGTTCGTAATTGCCAAATAAATCTTTTCGTAGAGACTTTAATTTTTCATTCGTCATCTGCCAAGTTATAAGTGGGTCCCTGTCACCACGGCATGGCGCGTCCTCAGGTTGCGGATAGAGGAACGGCCACCGATAAGGAGGGTAGCAGCGGATATATTGAATAAGCAGTTGCGGACGACCGACAAGGGGTTTGGGCGAGTTGCTATCAACGCCTTACAGTAAAAACGTATCCTGTTACGTATCATTTGCATTTGCATCTTCAAAGTACGTAGCCTTATTAGTTCGGTTCGGTACAGGTTACTTCGGATATGTAACCGCACACTTTAGCCAAGGAAATTACATGTCCATATTCCGCATTCTTTGCACTAATTTTAAACAATAACGCATAATGGAAAGATATCCAAGCGTCAAGAATTTAATCAAAACATTTTGTTGTAAGTTTGTTTTTGTATCTATATTACAACCGACGGAATAATTAATTGCTAAGTTGACAAAATTCAAATTTCAAATACACAAAGTTAACTGGAAGCAGAATTACTTTTTCATAAAATAAGTAAACTCAGAAATGAGGCGCAGGATTATTCGAAGTGCTTTCATATTGCACCAAATTTGCACAGACGGACGTCGTGTCTCTCCGGCTGGCCATATAACAGTGTGTTTAATCCCCAAGTGTACTCAACGGTTAAAGGCAAAGTCTACTATTTGGGTTGTATCCTAACAGCTCTGTAACGAATTTTCACCTCTGTTCGTATCGACTTAATAAAACATATATTATTTACTGTTCGAACATAAATTACATATGTTTCGTCACAAAATCCACGCACCGTACTAGATACAAGTACATAATTTTACCTTACGTCACGTTTCCTGAGATTAGATTTTTTGGACAGAGAAGGTAATTACGGGCCAATAAATTCGAAAAATATAAAAGAATTGTTCGACCAACTGTGTACCTAAGCTGCAGAACACCATAATATGGATGTTAAAATGTCGAAATTAAATCCTACGGATTTTATTTTGGGTGTGAAACTAAAAGTCATAATATGTCTTTCCCTTTGGAGAAAGTTTCCAGTTTCTCCAGGAAACCACATGTTTATAACACGCAGGTCATGTGACGTTTCCATTAGTACATTATTTCCGCCAGAGTTCAGATATATTGGAACTGTTAAAATTAGAATCCAGAATCACGTACAGGCCGAACTTCTGAGATCAGTTGGTTCCAATAACAACGGAACGCAAAGCAATATGGTGCAGGTCAATACTGCAGCCATAACATATAAATCATCTAGAAAAATACCAGTCGTGGTAGTATTTCAACCACAGAAAATGCAGTTTTATGCTATGGTCAAGGTTTGAAATTTGCGGCAGTTGAAAACATCGTATGTATGTCCGTAAGCTGATAGTTAATGACAGTTTCTTAAATTTTACAAAGAAGTTTTCATCTAAATTTCTTTGGTAAATGTAGCTTGATATTTCGTTTATTAATAGGATTTCGAAGAAAAATGTAGTTGGATCCCGCGTGGCACCGTCCATAGCATTCTGACGACCTGCACGGATCAGGAAATTTCTTGGGAAGCCAAACGGCTCTCAGAAAATCGAGAAATTCTCCGCCTTTTATGGAAGACTCGTATTTGTGTTCATAACACATCTGACATGATCTGAGATGTTACCGTGCTAATAACGAAACAGGACAATATTACGTACACAACGGACTGAAAAGAACCGAGCAAAAGCACACAGACATAATCGTGGTATTAAGAGACTGGAAACAGTAACACAGATATCAGCGCGTTGATAACAGTTAGGGCAAAATTATATACACATTGTTCCCGACGTCAGCAGAATTTATTTTTTGGCGCGTTCGCAAAATTGCGGAAAGCGACTATTAGTTTCGTCTTGTCAGTCTGTGCATCTGTCCGTCTGCCCGTCTGCCCGTCTCTCCGTCCTTCTATCCGTCCGCATGGGACAACTCCGTTACCACTGAACGGATTTTCATGAAATTTTTCATGAAATTAGATATTTCAGTATTTTTAGAAAATCTGCCGAGAAAATTAAAATTTCCTTAAAATCTAACAGGAATTATGGGTACGTTACATGAAGAACACTACACATTTTTATCATACACGGCACAATTATTTTTAGAATGAGAAATATTCCAAGCAAAGGTTTTAGAGAAAATCAAAACAAAAACTTTAAGCTCAATAACTCTTTTTCGAAAATCGCGCCGTTTATGAGATAATGTGAAAAAATACTACAGACCCGGGCAGGCTATAGATGTCATGACAGAGCCTCATTGCGTTAGGAATAACTGTCTACAGACACACACACACACACACACACAAAGATTATGTAATGCTTATTGCTTTTCCACTGCAACAATTGTTGCATGAAGAAGCCTCGATGTGACGTTATACGTGCACTGCCTGTCTGGTTTTTTTTGGTGGGGGGGGGTTTATTTGACAATTTTAAATTACTCAGAAAAATATAGTAGAATACAGATAATGTATAAACTAAAAAATGTGTGGAAACAAACAAACGCTTGCGACTAACGTACATACCAGCTATACGATCCTAGCATTTGTCTGCAGTGGCGGAGGAAAAGTACACAAACAGCCAGGGTGAAGTTTTCGGAGCGAACATATCAAACCCGGGACCTTTCGAATATACATTCCGAGAGCTTGTTAGTGTACCGTTAAGTTCGCTCTGTTGGTTGGTGTACTAACCTCGGTATTCAGAATTTTGTGTAGATCAGCTAGTGGAACCACATAAACAATAGAAATTAACACTACATAAAATCCCTTTAAATTCTTGTATATAAAAAAATTAAAATTCTAAGAATAACACAAATAAACAAGAAGACGTACCATCTTGTAATATGAAATACTTAATTAAGACTGCGTAAATTTGTTTTAAAGAAGAACGTTTATATTGATGATAATTCAACACAAACACGAAATTCTAAGAAGTTAAACATCTTACATTTCATGAACTTCTAAAAAATATCCCCCCCCCCCACTCTAATTATCCTTTGGGCATTTTTCCTTCTTCAAAGAGCCAGAACTTGGTCTCTGTGAGCTTTTTAGATTTTGGATAAACTGGTAAGAGTAGAGACACCGGCCTAATTATTAGCGATCGTGAGGAAGATTTGTACGAGGTTAGATTTAATACAATTTTCAGTGTGCATTCTCCTCAATGTTTATACATAAAAATTCATGCTCTAGTATTTTCGATGTTTGAGTGTATTTGTTTCACATTTCTCGGCATAGATGTACTGTTTTCCCTTCTATACTTCCGATTGTACCAACATACTGGAGAAGGCTATCTCACAGACACAGAGCGAGGAACAGGGCTTAAAAAGACAATGAATAAATACCGAGAAACATTTTCTAAAAACTATCTATCCTTTTTCTAAGTCCTTAAGAACTACCACTAGTACTAAAATAAACATTAAAGCAACTTAACCGAGAGAAAAACTGCGGAATCAAAGAAATTAAAGTGGGCCCTGAAGGAGTTTCCAATGTGAAGAAACCTGTCTTATATACTGACAGAGGTATTTGTTAGAATTACTTTCTCAGTAAATCTTTTATATGAAATATATATTTGTATAAATCTCCCTAACACACAGACACATGCGCATTAACCTTCCCTCATAATTTGTTGTGTAGCCGATCATTTTTAGTACAGGTGTTTCTTATGACTGCTGGCGTGCGTTTTAAGTTAATCTGTCAACGTAAATTCGGGACCGTTGGCGATAGGAAGGAGGGGGAGGGATTTAAATGAGAAAACGTTACGAGCTGATAGGGCGCTAGCAGTCCAGTAAGGAAGTCAGTCGCTTACGAGTGTGGTAGGTAGGAGTACAGAAAAGTGTCAGTTTCCTAGAAATTATCTAGTTGTTGTACGGGATATAGTGCTCCATTATTTTATATCCATAATACATTGAGTGAATAAAACAAGTAAAAAAATAAATAATTAAAACTAAATGTGATTCGGCGAACCACACCCGTTGCCCGAAAGAGGTTCACCTACCAGACTGAGCGCGTCGGGACAACAAAGTTACGAAGGGTGATCGTGTAGATTTGTTGTCTATTCCTGAAACTCGTATGCAAATTCTGAGCTGCATACAACAAAACACTGAGGTGAAGCTTATTCAGACACTCTATCAGCTGAAAAGTTTAATCAGTGTCAAATTATGTGCGCACTAGCCATTAATTATTAGCTACAATTGGGATGAAGGCAGCCGTAGCTCCTTTCTCAGTACTATCACACCATCCGCCAATAGTAAGACTTGGAAAATGAAGTCACGAGTGATGATATTCACATCCTCTCAGTAATATAGCATTTTATTAAATTGTACCTCTCAGTACAAAATATACAAAAAGAATCTAAATCACAAAATGTCAGACTTTTAAATAAATTCATTTTCTGTTGTCACCCATAAACAATTAATTTTTTTAGTATCTACAACTGCGTAAGAAAATTAAATTTTCTGCTAACACCTGAAAAAATTTAATGACACTTCAACCATCAGTGGTGTTGTTTTATGTACTTTGGTTTATCCTAAATTTCAGTGAAGGCTGAAAGTAATCATAAGCTACAGCAATGTCTAATTTACGTAATTTTGCCCGTAAAACAACATGCCTGCATTTCAATTTTAAACAGCAGGATACGTCCTCAGAGTAAATATAATTGTCCTTCCTTCCTCTATAATGGAAACAACCCCGCCAAGAATAAAAATTATGAATAAGAAATTTTATAGAATGTAATCACAAAAAAAAGTATCTAAAAATTTCACCACATTGAACTTCAAATTTCTCAATTTCCATTTACTCTTCCGAGATCTTTTTCCTTATCCATTAAAGTAGTATCTGGCAATGTTTATGTACATTACCCAGCTTGCTGAAATTGTGTTGATCATGAATATTGCTTATCAACGTTGAGGGGTTTTGTACAATATTAGCCAGTGATCACAAATTAGTTCTACAATGTATGAACAAGACTCCCAATGTACGCTTAACGTAACATTGAGTCGCGTTCGTGCAACTATTGTTGCAGTGGAAAAGGAATTAGTATTGTATTATGAGTGGGTGTTTGTAGCCTTAGTTGTCCAGCAAGCGAGGCGCATGCGCCATATTGTCAACTGCGGCACGCCCCGCTCTACAATATTTTTCCACATTATCTTACAAACGGCACGAATTTCGAAAACGGTTATTGAAACCAAAATATGTGCTTGGATGTATTCTACAACTTTTGTCTGGAACATTTCTCCTTCTAAGAAGAAATGAGCAAGAGATGCTCAAAAATTTACAACAGTCTTCATGTAAAGTACCCGTTATTCTTGTCAGATTTTAATGAAACTTTACTTCTCTTGATGATTGTCGAAAGATACTCAAATATAAAATTGCATGAAAATCCGTCCTTTGGGAGCCCAGTTGTTCCACGCTGACGAACGGACGGACAGACAAAGAAACGGGCAGTCATGACGAAACTAATAGTCGCTTTTCGCAATTCTGCAAACACGCCTAAAAACCAAGTAATACATTTACTTGATATAACACACGTGAATAATCAAATAAGTACATTTAGTTGGCTTTAACAAAGGTTTCATATGTTTCCAAATCGCTGTACAGAAAACTGCCCAACAGCTGTGTCGCAATCTTAGCTCTGAAAATAAGCCACGCTGGTTGTTTTTCTTTCTCAGTAGAATAAACCCTTCAATATCTTTGTGGTTGAAGTCTCGCCCAGAATGTTAATTACGTGTATTCAGTGTTACAGCTGCTGCAGAAGTCTCCTTGAAGCAAAGGATGGATTTAAGCTTCCTTTATTTTACGATGCAGAGGCATCTGACAAACGTGCTTCTGCCAATAGGATATGCGCGGAAGACAAACAGTCCCGTTCAGCCTTCACAAATGTTGTAGCAAAATGTATAGGCATGTTACCTCGTTTCGTGTTATGAACTTGTATGTTCTGCTAGACAGGACAAGCTTGTTTCAAGATGAATTTACCCTTTCGGAATTGAATGTTTAAAGAAACATAATCACATCCAACCTCATCATCAAGGGGACTCATTTCCAATTCTACATACGCTTAATTTTAAAGAAGGTGTTACAGGATACTGAATAATGTACATCCATAGAGCATAACGTGAAATCCATTTTGCATATAATGTAACTTGGTGTTAAAGATTAGTATCATTCGAAATATTTCGACGATATGTACGGGGACTGCACACATTGCAGCGATAGAGGTCATTATGGTGCGGTTCGTAACAGAACTTACTAAAGCAGAGTAAGGTTTTACCCTTTAAAGACGAAACTAAAGCTATCCGATTTAAAGGCCCAGTTCGTAATTCTCAGCAAACACTTTCTGCCTCGGTTATAAAAACGGACAAGCTATTGTTGTATAGAGACAAAATATCGCTGTTTGTTCTGAGATCCAAACAAAACATGTAAATGCACTGTGGGCAGAACACAGAATTTCTGAATGTTAAAACTGGTGGTACGTAAAGAAAGTCTTAGGCTTTACAAGGTTCAAGACAAGAGGAAACTTTCTCGATTATTGCATTAGTTATAGAGGCGAATTGCGCAGCAATTAGAGCTCAGTAGGATAGAAAGATGACACTTATTAAATCTGAATGCATGAAGATTCAGATTATGACCGTTTTGGCTATTTCAGCGAACTATCCAGACAACAATCTAGAGAGACAGGTGTATCTCAGGATAAAACACTGTATCAAACCATCTTACATTATTTACAGTGTATTATTCTCACATGCTTAAATACAGGTCATGAGGTAAAACTTTCATCACACGCCCGCTTCTTCCTGCTGATTTTGGAGTGAGTAGCATAATATGCCTGCTTGCAAATCGGCAGTGCACACATTTCGTTATGCATCAGATGACATGAATTTGTTACCGATGATGCGGCGGTCGGCATACATTGCTTTAAGTATTAGCTACAACTGATATGCTCCCAGTCAATAAAGATAATGCGAGAGAGCGAGAGCGAGAGAGAGAGAGGCGTGAAAGATAAAAACGGGAGGGCGAAGTTATATTAATTTATATTGTTGAATGACACAACGTCAGTTAAAAACGTTATTCAAGTTGTTTTTAAATGATTATGTACAGCGTAATAAAATGTCACAGTAATTAGGTGTTCGGCATCAGTAATGTCATTACAGGAATTCCTAAGCTTCTAAGTGGAGATCTGTGATAGCAATAAAATAATGTCGTAGAGTTAACGTGGAAGGATTGAGTAAAATTGTTTATAATTTCATTAACTTTTCAAACCATAAATTTCAATACAGATTTTTATTGTGAATTCCTGGTAAATGTTTATTAACGTCTATTGTCTGACTTTAAAAAAATTCGATAGACACACATCAAATTAATATATCGATGAACACGTGATATGTAGTGCTAGTAAAATTTCTGTAGGTCTAATTAAACGTACAGTAGGCCTATATCTATTATTATTAACACGAGTATTTACATGTTCCTGCGTCAGTAAGATTACTCTAAAATGACTGACTCAACGGAGAAGAGAAAGGTACAGATTATGAACGTAATTTTAGGTCTTCACAGAATTAATTACAATCTCGTATCCTTATTTGTTCCTACGAGCCCCACTTTCACTTCGCTTCAAGCATTAGTTGCGTCTCCTGTCGGGATATTCCATTATAACATTCATTCCAGATAAAACCGCACCCAAGAGAACGTATTTATTTTGCATGCAATACAGTGAAAGCAGAATGAATAAGAATTCTGAATAAGGATTAATATACACAAATATAAATTGATGATTTTGTGATACTGTATGTGGTTCCACCTGTTTCGACAGTCTAACACAGCGTATCCTTAATTACTTATAAATTGTCAAGATTTACTGCGCCGTAGTTATGCCTTTCAGCGATCAGCATTTGTGACAGTATAGAGGAGCTGAATACAGGAGCAATAAACGGCGGTAGAAAAGTGCTTGAATTAGTAGTGCACTATTCATCATTGTCGAAAAATGATAGCCAATGGGCACATAACAGTGCAAATTCTAGTTGTATCAAATTGGGTAGCCTATCTTAGTACAAATGTAGCTGTCTTCACAGAACAATTCAAGCTCAAGTGTGTATGTTCGGAGCAACAGTCGTATCCTAATGCTCCCAGAGGCCAAGAATATGCAAGACTGTTATCACATTACAATTAAATAGAGTGCCATCATTTACTACCTCAAAAACCATGATAAAATCCCTCTGAAATCATAAGCGGGCTTATAGTTTAAAATTAATAATAAGTGACTCCACGGAGCACAAGGCTTCTTGAGAAGCTAATAGTTTCTCAGCTATTCAAGAAATAATACACATTTGACTTGTAGATAAAATCTGAACTACAAGAGAAAGAAACGTCATGCTGTGCTGTATGTGATAGCCCTTCTTTCTTTAAGTATTTTACACTGTCTGGTGACGGCGTTTAAATACAGCCGAAACATGTTGCAATATACAGTAAATTATTACAAATATAGTTTTGATTTAGTCTCTAACTTCCCTGTCTTCCTATGTATATTTACCAGGATGTCCACCATAAAGACACAATTACTCCTGTTAATATCTTTTTAATTGCGTCTACGAAATATCGATAGCCTCGTAACCTTCGAGAACTGGAATTAAGTTAATACGACATATCTGACTGAGAACAGCCCCAAGAATAAGGAATTTTTCGCAGGAAGTCACCGGGCATTTTTCATTTACACCGTACAAAATGCAACGCGAACCGAATTAAACTTCCAAAGTTGAAGAAGTTGCCGGTCCCAGTGGCCGCGCGGTCTAAGGCGTAGGTCTACAGCCGCTCGCCTGCTGAGATTGTGGGTTCGAATCACACCGAGGGCAAGGACGTCTGTCTGTTGTGAGTGTTGTGTGTTGTGTGGTAGAGGTCTCCGCGACGCACTGATCACGCATCCAGAGGAGTCCTACCGACTGTGGTGCGTCGTTGTGTGTGATCTGGAAACCTCACGAATGAGGAGGCCATGGCCCGCGTTGGGCCGCAGCGCCACAGGAAAAAAGAAGCCAAAGAAGTTGAGCCGAAGTAACTGCATTTCCCAACCTTCTACACAATACCAAAACATCATTTAATAACTGTGTTCCATAAAGATACAGACATATTACTCGTATGTAGAACACCATAAAGTTATTTATTCACTCCTTTTATGGTACTGCTGCAGATATGGCCGGTCCACATAAAGGAGTGCCGCATAGCACTAAACTAAACCTATAGAAGCACGAAGTTCATGCAAGCAGATTTCAAGAAATCGGCTTCTTCTTACCAGTAGGCACTATAGTACAATATCTCCGTGCATCTGTAATCCAGGCAATATAATATCTCAAAGAATTTATAACCCCTTCGCTAAATTATCTTACATCACGTAGGATAATTTTATGATTGCACGCACACTTCTCAGGAAGACGTCTTTTCGACCAGTATTTATAATGGCATAAAGCTGACACGTAATATTCGTATTAACGTGTTTTCTCTTTCGATAATTTCCTTTTTTTACAGAAAGTGTTTGCTTTATTTTATTGTCGTGATATTTTTACATTAAAATATAGCAGTTCATTTTTTCTTCAGTATAGCAGTCCACAGCTGGCTGATTCTTCTCCCTCTTTTTCGTCCTCTACTTGTCTTCGCAGATTACGAAACTTATTTCTCGTACCTGCCGAAAATCCTATTTCCGGAGTTACTTTCTTCACCCTCGCACTCTTCGCCACGTAGCTTTAAATTCAACGGTACTCTAGTCCACCTTTTGTGAAATTATCTTTTCAACTAATCCGATCTCTTCAGAGCACATTCTCGTCCCTAAGCATCTCACCTACTTTAGTACTTTTATAAATGTGCATCTTTGAACGTCCAATTTCTGACGTCTGTGTGCTTCTCGTATCTCTGTCAGACCATATCCACTGCTCAGCGTCAAGGTTTAGCATTCACTGTGTCAATATAGCCTTTCCTATTTTCAGTACATTTGGAACACAATTTTATAATTCTGAGCCGCATTACATACACCACAGTAATAATGACTGTCAAAAATTTTATGTTATATACGATAACAGTTACCTCGTAAACATCTGCATTTTAAGAACACAGTAATGACTATTGCATAATCCCGTAACATACACTAATACGTCATACAAATCTGTCCAATTGAAAGTACACAGTCATTCGTACCTGCTTCTTCTCTCTCTTCATTTGCCCACAAATTCAATTTCCTAACAAATAAGAAAAGTTGATACTAGTTCAAGACTATAAACTTAAATTACTTAAGCTTAATATTAATAACATGACATTTGCTTGTAATAACAACAAGTTTTTAAGCAAATCTGCATTTTAAAAATAATTTCAACTTAAATAGCTGGCATATAAGAGCTCTATTTTCCACATGTGGAAGAATGTATTCCGTTAATGTCCAAACCTTCACTAATGCCACACCGCTGTACTGTTTTTCCTGAAGGCAGCCTTTTGAGACCGAAACGTGTGGGGAAATTGAGGTGCAGGCCTAAAATCATTACGGACTGCCATGTTATTATTTACCGTGAAGGTACATTATTGCATGTATAGAGACTTGAGCTCCTCACAGCGTGTTGCTGCTGATTCAAGTCTTCTGAGATAGGAAGGCGCGTCGTTAGGCAAATAGTTACCGATATTTCGGAGAATCATATTACCTTCATCTTTCGTTCAAGCAGTTCAAGGAGAGTAGACTCTCATTGACTGCGCTACACTAAATACCACAATCCTTCGACACTTCTAGAAAAACTCATCCTGAACATCCTATTCTCAGAAAACTTGAACGTTATTCAATATTGCTATGTAGTTCTTACAGGTAATAATGAACACCGCAGAGACATCATATTCCTTCCATCGGAAGACGAAATACGCCGTAGTGTTCTACCCGGAAATCCTTGTTGACGCGTACATTCCAGTCCAAAACATAAATCCACACTTGCAATAATGTTGATATTAACTTGTAGATTCAAAGTTCAGGAACAGTCAGTTATGCTGACAATTTTCAAAACACAGATTTTTGTCGGTAAGACATTGTGTAAAGTACTACGAATATAAATATTCATTAATTGGGAAAAAAAAGTCACGTTTTAAATGTCACATTATAAAGAATAATTGGATACCTGATAAACAGATAACACAATAACAAAAACTGAATTATCATATATCTTTGACTTTGTTCATCACCTCGCTCCTGTGCCGAGCCCTTAATTTTCGGTAGTTGGCTTTGCTTCCGTCATGCGGTAAAATAAAATAAACCATGAAACCCACTCTCATCGGCCATTTAGATAAAAAAAAATTTTGACAGAGTAACACACTACTGTCACATTTTTGGCAGACTTAACTCTAGAACAGTCTTAGAAGACGTACACCCTATACACAGTAACGTGTACTATGAATATATGGAGGCTAATAGCAAGATATTGAATCTGGTTCCCTTTTCGAATTCATCGTCATTACTTACCAATTACCGTCAAGTTAACCAAGGAGTTTCGTGTGGGTGAGCCTTGGAAATCGACGCGGCACCTGTACGAACCTGCGTCCATATCGCGTACATTCTCGACCGCAAGGTGGGTTCCTGCCGGCAGGTCGGTTTCCGTCACGCGGAAGAAGGCGCGACCCCCCAGGGCATGCTCGTCCGCCCAGTGCGTCGCCTGATCCAGCGAGCGACCCCGTGCGTCCAGACTGCAATCCAATAAGAACAACATTAATAGTTCAAACGCGAGGCTTGCGGCTGTGGTAGGAACATTACACACTGTACCATCATGTGCTCTCCGATTTCTGCACCTTCTGATATTCCATTTTTATTATCTTAAATTGCTTATTTATTCAAAATGTCAATCGAAAGCTTACTTCATTTAATCGTCGCTCAATATCTTTATTTTGAACGAACTGACTGTACGTTTTACAACTAGTAAACTTTCCTGGGGGATTCTCTAAGCAGTGAAAGATATCGCTCTCAGCCCGTGTATAAAATCGACAATAATGTCACCAAGCAGACTCGGGAGTATCAGGAGAACTTGGAATGTCCTTATATACTCGTAAATTAAGGGGCAGATAAGGTGCTTTAAAAATCAGGTGCTTGGAAGAGATCCACGTCACCAATGACTAAGGGGTGTCACAATCATTACAAGTTTCACGTATGCTGAGCTGTTTTTCGCAAGTAACTCCACCACGACAGCAATATTGAACTCTTCCTCCAAATTACTATGTTGTTGCCCTTCTCTATTGACATAAATTGAATAAAGAAGCGGTATACAACCCGCGGCCTAAAGTTACATTTCTAATTGCTTGTGTATATATAAACATTAAACAGTACTCCATAATACAGTACCTAGTAGCCATTAATGCACGGATATGAATACCATAACAATTACACAATATATTGGGTGGTTAGGTATAACAACTATTGTTAATTTTAACCAGCCCACAAAAATATTTGTGGAAATTTGCGAAAAGATTTGAAGGCCTCTGGCGTAAATCTTCCTGTGAAAGAAGTAACAAAGAATAAGATCAACGTAACAACATTTCTCACAATTTCAAGTCATCCACTACATGCAATAAAGGACGCACACATTCTCGTGAGTGATCGTGCTGTATAATGCAGCATGACCATTAGCGCAACGGCAAAGAATCTACGTTATTCTACTCTGCCACTGTACACAAGGAGTTAGTGGCTTTTGTTATTGTTATATGGTCAAAATCGCAGGTGCGATTTTATTCATACCGAACAGCATAGGACATATATGTACACTATGTATGTATATATGTACACTAACACCAACTATGGGTTTTACATACTTGTTATAAAAAAGTAGCTGGAAATGGATTAAATTCGAGTTCTGTTTTTAGGCGAATATTTCCCCATGTTTCGAAGGCAGCGCTGTCATTCTAGACATCAGTAACTACTTGCCTAAAGATTTAGCGTCTCATCGCAGAAGAAATCCCTTGTCAGGAAGGGAGAGCTTTAAAGGAGACGAGGATATTTACTTTTGACGTCTGTCTGTACTTTTCCGGTTACAGGCAGCTTATAATCAAAATTTAAAATCAGTTTAACAAAATAGCGATATTCATTAGAAATGATTTTTCTGTGTAAACACATTTAGGCGTTCTGTACACGGTGGGAAAAGAACTCCTTCTGTGAAGAACAGGTCCTTCCGTCTCATTGACTCACTATCAGCGACTAAATCCTTTATCAGATTTTCACGTAATTTGGTGAAACATTTCTTTAGAAAGCAATATAAGGTCAGTGTGAGTTCTGGTCAATCATCAGGGTGTATACAGTTGTAAAAAACAATCGTGAGACATAATAATCAGCTCAAATGTGCGTAACGACCGCCTCTGTGGTCTAGTGGTCAGAGTTTCTGGCTACAGATACAGAGGTCCCGGGTTCGATCCCCGGCGCTACCAGATTTTCTGAGTAGTAGTGGATCTGGAACGGGGTCCACTCAGCC